>BNJV01001232.1_pt1 | contig 228453 bp, 336 predicted proteins | sample 8540591 | NCBI WGS metagenome assembly BNJV01 (sample SAMD00202457, study PRJDB9452) | human saliva metagenome | host: Homo sapiens
ATCTCTCCATCACGCGCGGCGACGAGGAGAGGTGACATGCAATGCACGTATATCAGCGCACGGGCAAACGAAAGTGAAGATTAAAAGACAACACCAAAGGTGATCGCGTGCAGCCGATGAGTTGCTGACAACAGGAGGAGATGGCTGCCGATGAGTATTTCAAAGATCAATTGACTAACGCAAACTGCCAGCGACGACAAGACGCTCATCGCTTATCACGACGGTTGCCGCAGATTCGGTTACCATTTTAAGCCGTCCCTACGAATATGGCTCTACATTACCGACACCGCCCGCGCTGTAGAATTGGAAAGGCTTCCCGCCGCGCGGCAAAGCGAGTGGAACACCCCATTGGTCGCTACAAGCGGATACTGGCGCGCCGGAATGGTTTTCCGCAAAGTGGCGTGCAGCTCACTTGGCCCCACGCCGATACCGATTAGGGCCTATATACTGCCCGAAATCTCGGCGCTTTATCAACGCTTGGCCTACGAAATTGCCACGCGCGAGTTGCTACTCATTGTTGCGCCCGACACGAAATCTGTGCGCCGACATCTGGAAGAGCAATTGCCGAAGCGGGCGACAGACATATTATTATATAGATTGTCCCACGAACGATACGTGGGCGCGCGACCACGCTTTTTCTCGGTTTTAGATACGGGCAAGCCGGAACTACTCGACTTTGGCTTCAACGGCTGGGGCGGGAAGTTTGAGCTGCGGCCGACAACGCCATCAACCGCGGCGTCTACGCAAGCGGTCGCCTCGAAGCTCATATATTGATTGATACTGCATTTTTAGAGGGTGGAAGCATAGAAAGTACGGCTGCGCACAATTCTCACAACGAAAGCCTGCTTGCGAATCGGAATCGACCCGCAGGCTCGACCAGCGCAGATTACGCTGGCCGCTACAGACTATTTTGGCGCTCAACGTGCGGCGGGCTATCGCACTGCGGAGCGCTCATCGGCGGATTTCGTACACTGACAGCCACATCGACACCCTTGGCCCGACTATGTGTCCTGAAAACAAGCTGGTTTTACGTCAAATGCTCCGGACTGAGACGACCCGCAATATGCAGATCGTGCTGCGCGATGGAGCGGAATTACATTCAAGAATGCAGACGGGTGAGCCACTCTGAACTTATTCCCCTCCGCTTCACTGAGTATTTGGCGAAGCAGACGAAACGCCCGCCCGCAACATGTAAGCTAATTATCTCCGTATTAAAACCGGGCTGTGCTCTTTCCGACTTTACGGGCAACCGGCTAGAGGACGAGGTTGGCGCAAAAAGCCTGCAAGCCTTCCTCCAAAATATGACTTGGTGGGCATCGATTTGACCGCCCAAGGCTGATCAGAGAGCAGCACGCAGCTCGCGCATCACGCGCCACAATGCAATTTCCAAAAGGAATCCTACACTTATGAACAAAAACGAGACTAGTAGGCTTGATCCAACAAGCCTGCACGCCCAACGGATACAGACAACCGACCAACGACCTGGCTGAACACATCGCCGCTGCGGCGCGCGAGGCGCAGCTTAACTCGCGTGCTGCGAGAGCTACACAATACGCCTTACCGCGCTGGCAAGTGAAAATGCGTCAGACAACGGTTTTGACGGCAGAGCCTATCACCGAGCCCAGCTCGTCAGAGTTCTTTGGCGAACTGGCGCGACACAACACGGCATCCGTGTGCGCTGGTCACATCCTCTTTGAACGCCGCGCACCGGAGGTCTGTACCGTAATACGGTCGTCGTCTTGCGCAAAAGGATGAGCACGGTGCGGGCAAGTATCGCAAAGATGCACATCCCCGACGATCCGGCTTATTATGAGGAAGTTCTACTTCACGCCGGGCGATATGGGCTCACCCGATAACAACAACGAGCGTTGGCAAATTAGGCGCGCAGGTCTGCTGACCAATGGTATCCTTGAAGGCGCCCGACTCAATGGCTTTGCAGGAGGCCGACCTCACGAGACGCATCCGACGGCGATAGGCTACGAAAGTTCCGACACGCGGGCGGCGAGCGAGACGCGTCACAGAGAAGCGTGGAGCGACCGTGCAGCGGCGGCCACGCCGTGGCCAACGGTCTGCCCCGTGATCATCACCGGTAAACTGCGTCGAAGCCACGAGCAAGCGAGACCCTCCCTGGCCAGACGAAAGGTGTGCACCTTCTGCTGGGTTCAAGGTTTCGTAGCAATGGACCTCAAGGCGAACTTCTCGCACAAGCCTCTATGCAGCACGACGAAGGCGTCGTCGTCAACCGCTGGATCTGCATCGCGGCGAGATGCGTGTGCGGCGCTGCGCCTTCCTGCAAAAGCGATCGACGCGTCGAAGCTCTTCGCCGACCTGACGCGCACGCTTTATCGACGATTGACGCGCTCTTTCATTAAAACATCACAAGGGAAATGTGCACTGACCTCAGCAAGGGCGTGCGCGTCCTGTTCACTCTTCTACTCCACTTTTCATCGTACTGGGTCCGTTGCGGAGTACGCTCCTACACCGGCTTTTCTTTATCGCTCATCCCGCAAAGGCATTCTTGAACACCGGAATCCGCATCGGCCTTGCTACATTCACAACCATCTACGGCCTATTTTCCTGAGCTAATCATCGTCTGCCGCCCTTTGCAGCAAGACGCCATATTGTTTGCTCGGGTCAAACGATCGTTTGCTACCGGCAAACCATCGTTTCTTCCCATCAAACTATCGTTTGCTGCCGGCAAACCGAAACAGCTACGCCTTTTGCGTATCCTATGATCGAAAAAAGCGAGGCGCATATTGGCACATTCTCAACAACCATCAAGCGCGAGCGAAAGCAAGAGAAAGCCGCTTGCTCCTCTATCTACACCCTCAGCATTAGTAGCGCAATCCTCGCCGGCTGCCGTCGTATTATATATACTGCAGCCGCCCACGTTTCGCATGCCAAAGAGGGTACACCGGACTATATGAATTGCAGATTAAAAACTTATAATTGTCGAGTTATTAGATTAAAAGCCAAAGATGACACACAAAATAGCGCTAAAACAGACAAATTGATCGCGCATTTATCGAGATAATCTTTATATTTACGGTCGCTAATTTTAGTGCAAACCTAAAAATCCCTTTATTAACCTGCCTGTCTGCGACCTTTAACCCTCGAGACTAAGACATATGAGACAACAAGAGGCGCAGGTAGCGCACAACAAAAACCATCATTATGAAAGCAGTGCTGCAATTGTGGCCGGATTGCACCTGAGCATCGTCGAAGTTTCGGCGCAAACGAGTGGGACGACGGATCGCTGTCGTGGAACTACAATGAAAGCAGTAAAGAATTGACCATAACCGGTAAGAGCGCAATGCCCGATTACGCGCTGGGCCCAGACGCTTGGGAAAGTTTCAAAGAAAATATTACGGTAGTCAAACTCGGCGAAGGCGTCACGAGCATCAGCAACAATGCGTTTTGCAACTGTGTCCGAATATATGGGATTGATTTGCCCAATAACGTGACGCGCATCGGCGAAGCTGCGTTTCAGAGCTGCATTTCTTTAGAGACGATCGCTGCCCGCAAGCGTAAAGAGCATTGGAGAAGGCGCTTTTGAAGAATGCGCGCAACTGACGACTATTACACTGAACGAGGCCTGGAGACGATCGATGGTTTTGCCTTCCAAGACGCTCTCAGTTGAGCGAAGTAAAGCTTCCGTCAACGCTACACGCACCATCGCGCTGGTCTTTCGGTGGTTGTGCCGAACTTACGGCCATCGAAATTCCTGCCGGCGTGACGCATTTGCGACAATGCGTTCAGCTCGTGCAGCCAATTGCAAACGTTGCACCTACCTGAGGGTTTGCTGGCCATTGAGGTCAGCCTTCAGCGCTTGCGAGGCTTTGCAGGAGATTACGCTTCCCGCTAGTGTTAACGAATTAGGGTTTTGGCGTCTTCTGCGACTGCAAGCAGCTCACGCGCATCAACGTGAGGCCGGCAATACGGCATACGTTGCTGAGAAGACGGCATCCTGTACAAACAAAGAAAAACGATCTTTATTGCCAATATCCTGCGGGGTAAAAGGGGCATCCTTTGTCATTCCGAGCAGCATTACGGAGATCGGCGATTATGCCTTTGGCGACGAATCGCTGACGGAGCGACGATTCATCAGCAAATCAAAAAGATCGGCGCTTTTGCTCGTCCGCTGCAACGAACTCAAACAGATCAGCGTGCCGGCGAAACGGAATCGATTGTGAATCAGCATTTCACGATTGTTTTGAGCCTTACGGCCATAAATGTAGCAGAGGCCAACCAATTATGTTTCCGAGACGGAATCTTGATGACAGGGCCAAGACCCAACTTCTGCAATATCCGGCCGGCAAGCAAGAGACGCTTTACAGAGCCCCAAATCACTGGAAGTTGTCCGCAACCGGTTTCTAATCAGGGCGCTGCAATACGTCAAACTGCCCGGCGGTTCGTCAGTTGAGACAATTGCTTTGGCTGGTGCAAAAATCTAAAAGCAACTCGATCAGCGTTGCCGACCCATCGACCATTAAAAATGGGTATGATTGTCTTCTTTAGAGGGTTCTAGCGCCGTGCCTTGCACGCTGCACGCGTCCGATCAACAGCAAGCCTCTATGAAAGCAGCCGAGCAATGGGCTCGACTTTGCCCCCAACATCGAGAGAGTTTGAACCCGTGGGCATCCATCAAATCGAAACCGATGCAGCATCAACGGCCGGCAAACAGCGCATTTGTGATCTGAACGGCAACCTGCAGCAGGTCCGCTCTCAAAGCTACCCGACGGCCCATGCCATCATTAACGGCAAGAAGATTATCAAAAATAAAGCGCCCAATAAGGCTGAGAAGGTTAGTTTGCCTTGCAGACGTTGGCGGTTGCACAAAAAGAAAGAAATGTGAAGCGAAAAATAGATTTTTGCTTTTGCATTTCTTTCTTCATCTGCTACCTTTGCAGGTCTCAAAGCAAAATACGAATTAAATCAAGACAAATATGGCAAGACGTAAAATCCAATTCAGTCTCGTCTATCGCGACATGTATCAGTCCTGAAATTTCAACCACGCAAAAGATCAGCTCGAGCGCATCGCACCCGTGATCATCAAGATGGGATGCTTTGCACGCGTAGAAACCAATGGCGGCGCATTCGAACAGGTTAACCTCCTATATGGTGAGAATCCTAACGACGCAGTTCGTGCTTTACGAAAACCTTTCAGCGAGGTGGGCATCAAGACGCATATGCTTGACCGCGGTCTGAACGCGCTGCGAATGTTCCCGTGTGCAGACGATTTACGGCAACTTCAATATAAGGTTAAGCACGCTCAAGGTGTAGATATCACGCGTATATTCTGCGGCCTCAACGACGTGCGCAACATCATCCCATCTATTAAATGGGCCCTTAGAAGCCGACATAGACGCCGCAAAGCAACGCTGTGTATCACCAACTCACCGATTCATACGGCGGAATACTAGTCAGCGCTAGTGCAGACGAACTCATCGCAGCGGGCGCGCCGGAAATCTGTTTGAAAGATATGGCCGGCATCGGACAGCCCGCCTTGCTCGGAAAACTCTGCGGGATGATCAAGAAAAATCATCCGGAAATCATTGTAAGTATCACGGACACAACGGCCCCGGACTCGTAATGGCCAGCATTCTCGAAGTTTGCAAAAACGGAGCAGACATCGATTGACGTAGCGATGGAGCCGCTCTCTTGGGGTAAAAGGCCACGCGGACATTATTTCCGTTCAGGTATGTTGAAAACACTACGGCTCGATGTTCCGGAAATCAATATGAACGCTTATATGGAGGCGCGCGCCTTGACGCAGGAATTCATCGACGATTTCTTGGGCTACTTCATCAATCCGCAGAACCACTTTATGACGTCTCTCTTGCTCGGATGCGGACTTCCGGGCGGCATCAGTGGGGGTCAATGATGGCCGATCTCAAAGGTGCAATGAGCGCCATCAATGCCAACAGGAGAAGAAAGGAGAAGCAGCGCTCACTGACGACGAAATGTTGATCAAGCTCTTCGACGAGGTCAGCTATGTTTGGCCGCGCGTCGGCTATCCTCATCTGGTGACGCCTTTCGAGTCAATATGTAAAGAACATCGCTTTGATGAGATCTGCTCACAGAGTCGATGGACAAGCCGCGTTTCTCTATGATGGACGAAAATATGCGGGGGATATGATCCTCGGCAAGAGTGGCAAACTGCCCGGCCCGGTGGCGCCGGAGTTGTCAAACTCCGCAGAAGAGCAAGGCAAGAGTTCTATACAGGGCAACGCGCACGAACTCTACCCAACTGCCTCGCAGATTTCCGCAAGGAAATGGAGAAAACGGTTGGGACTCGGGCCGGACGACGAGGGAACTCTATGAATTTGCGATGCACGAGCGTCATGCCGCGACTATAAAGTGGCGAGGCGAAGAAGCGCTTGGCTGACCTGCAAGCCGCTAAAAAGATAAAGCGATGGCCAAGGGCATGACGCCCGAAGAACAGCTGCTGCCAAGCACGCCAGCTGACGCCGTTGTAGCACCTGAAAGCGGCATCGTCCTTTGGGAAATCAACGGCGATGGTGAGGGCAGTGAAGAGCATAGAACCCTTCTTGGGCAAAGAATATCAAGAGGGCGACTTCTTCTGCTACATGTGAGAACAACCACGGGCGCATCTTGGAATTCCGGCTGCCTTGGGCGGAAAACTCGTAGAGATTGCCGCGAAGCAAGGAGCCACGTGGCCGAGCGATATCTTAGCTTTACCTCGAAAGACCGGGTATCGCTTAAGTTCAACGCAGATACATAATATAAACAACGCCGCGCAACCGATCCAAGGCCTGCGCGGCGCTGCTTCTACAAGGCGGCGCCAGGAGTCTGCTTCCGACGCCGCCTGCTATGGGGCGAAGATCAGTTGCCGCGCTGGCACTTCCGAGCGTAGCACCATAGCCGTACTCTGAGCAGAAGCATCCTGAAAAGCATTACAAGTTTTATAGTCGCGCTTCAGAGGCCGCCACGATCGCATTGCGCAAGACGCGTTGCCCCTTGCCGTGGATAAAGACCAGCTTGCGGCCGCGCTCCTGCTTATGTTCTTCCGATCGCCTTACGAAAGATATCCAGTTGATAATCTAAGATATCCTTTTGGCTGCACCCGCCGTCGTTTCCAACACTTCTGGCCGCGTGCAGATCTATTTCTATCACCGCGTTTGCGATCTGCCTTTTCGCCGCGCGCCGGCGCCTTCTGCGAGGCGCTGCGGGCGGTCAAAATAGCCTCTTTGAGCTGTTCTGCATCTACGAAGACCGTACGCACGGGTTTATCATCGCGCACTACGTCAGAGTAGCGCCGGTTCGTCGAGAAATCGTTATCTTTAAACGTATGCTGCTTATAAAATTTTGACCCTCAATCTGAGTGTCACGCTGATCGGACTTTTCAGTAAAAAGTTCGATCCGTTTTTATAAACCAGTGCCTGCTATCGTCAGCTGTTCCCGATTGCTCCAGTTCGCTTCGGTCAAAAGTTTCGATGAAGCACTTCGTATTGGGTCTCGATCAGTCCTTCGTGGCGCACGCTAAACGCCTTACCCTCCTGCTTGAGCAGCAGGTAACGCACATAATAGTTGCTATCATTCACCCAATAAGCCTCAAATTCAGACGTCTCACTGCCCGCCTCCGCAGGCAGAAATGCCAAATAGAGGTTCAGCAACTCAGCTCCGCGGCGCTCTTGGGGCTTTGCTTTGAACGTGACGGCCGATCGGCCGGTTCCCACCTCCGTCGGCAGCGCCACCGCAACCTGCGTTGGCTCGGCCGACTTCCGTGTATTTACTTTCGCAATGTTATAATCGTTCGTCTCTACTGCTATTACCTCATGGATGGGAAAGGGAATATCGAAGCCACTCATCCTGCACGATGACCGTCTTGTTTCTTCAAATCCCACGACGATACCGCCTCCCACCTCATTGAGGAAGCGCACTTTATCTCCCTATTTTTCATATCTTGTCTGCTTAAATTCTTGGGCGAGATGTACAAAACGGCTGATTATAACAAGAGGCAAGCTCGGCTTGCCTCCATATTCGTTGATTAACTACGCGATACCATTCAATGCGTCTCTTTCAAATCATACCTTTCTATGTAGGTAAATTTTTCTTTGCCTCCTCATTGTTGCGCTGATCTGCTTTGCGTACCAATTCATCAGAAAGTGCTGCTGACCTCCAAATTGGCGATTTAAAAAGCTAAAGGATTTTCTCGACGTTCCTGCTCCATTTTGAAAGCCTCCTCGGGCGTACAACTTACATAGTTGTTTTTAGCTAATTCAATAGGAGGAATTTCAATCGAAGCAATACCCGTGCAGTCAAAAATCAAAAATATCCTTGCTCATCCGTTGCGCGCAGGATCAAACCGGGCAAGCCGCACAACTTCAAGGCCCGTCAGATACAGGGATATCCAAAGTAAACCACGCCCTCACTGGCGTCCGCCGCAAGGAGGTCGTAGCCGCTTGACAATGATAACCGGCAATGACCGAATCTTTTCCTTCTATTTTCCACTGCAATGCAGGAATGGGCTCACTATATTTGAACCAATCCACGTGATAAGTGGCAAACGTCAACTTCCCTTCTGCGGGGATATGCTTATATACAAAGTTGGGTTGCCCACCATCGTAAGCGCAATGGCCTTACTCACCATATCATCAGAAACGCTCCTCTACGATTGATGCTGTCTTGAATCTCCTGACTTTTTACAAAATAATGACTGTAAAAGCAAGAGACGCCGTCAGCTTGCATCTAAATAACTCACATCGTGCCGAGTGCTAAATCGAGAGCTATTAGTATAGACAACTTTGTAGGTAATACATCAGCCTTTTTGCTTTTTGCCCCATTGCAGACAGGGCAAAAAGCAGCAGACAACAAACGATTTTAATTCGGCGAGTGAGGGTTAGAGTTTGCATAAGTTAATGTCGTTTACCGCTTTCTTGCAAGCAAGAAGTTGCGGAGACAAGAGATGCGGATGGTCAGGAGCTGTATGCTCGCTCAAAATTAGAAAAATATCATGAAAAGCACAAACGTTTATCGACAAAAGATCTATTTTCCTAAGGCGAAAGTCAGGCAATGGGGCAAAGTCGAGGACAAAAACGAAGCTTCAAAAAGTTGGTTTGCCGAGTTTGTTCTCACGATAAAAAGGTTTGCGCTCACGAGAAAAAGGGCTTCATCTCACGAGAAAAAGGTTTCACCTCACGAGCGCAAACTCCCCACTTGGATTTTTCACCCCGTCCATTGGTTGTGCTCGTGCGCACGTTTTCGTGATTTTGCCTTTTTAATCCAAGCCTTAAGTGCTTTTGAAAGACGAACCCTTAGAGGTGTTTTAGACGGGAAGCGTGTGGGAGCGAATATGTGTGGAAAGTGGGTTGAGTTTGTTCCGGGTATTTTTGAGGCGTGAAGTGTACGAAAATAGGCGGTCGGTATTAGCAATTAAGTCTTTTTGTGTTGTAAGTGTTCAATTTGATGGCGTATATTATGGATGGAAGGTCGCAAGTTTCGGTCATTGGACGTTTTGAAAGACCAACCTAAGGGGTTGTCAATGCGGCGATACGTTAGGCAGGGTTAAAGCGCTTCGCATTTTAACCCTGCCCTACCAAAAGACTAACCCCGATGGGGTTATTTGCGGCGGAAGTTGTTGGAGGTGGGAGGTGCGTATTAACATCCGAAGCTATGGTATTGTAATTGTGAGGTTTGATGGGATGCTTTGTAGGTTGAAGGATATGAGATTTGTTTGGAATGATTAGAAGGTCAAATCAAAGTGCGCATGGATAAGATGATGGTGAGCACATAATTCGACCCCGATACAACAACCAGCGACCACAACCCCTTAGGGTTGGTCTTTTGACAGAGCCAGGGTTAGGGGCACAGCGTGGCTTAACCCTGGATAAGCTCAACGTACATAGTGTGCAAACCCCTTAGGGTTGGTCTTTCATCGTGGCAGGGTTGAGGAGCGGGCGGCAACCCTGCCACTAACTGATGCTCAGTCGTTGATATTGTCCATTATTATTTGGAAGATGCTCGATGCGTTTCGAACATCGGACGTTTTTAGAGCCAACCCTAAGGGGTTGTCAATTGCAGGTGACGTTAGGCAGGGGTTAAAACGCTTCGCATTTTAACCCTGCCCTATAAGACTAACCCCGTTGGGGTTATTTGAGGCGGATGGCGATGGCGGAGGAATTGCGTGGCGTGTAAAGCGATTTTAAGGAGGGTTATTTGAGGCGGAAAGCGTTGGCAGGGAGGAGTTGCGCGAAATATGTATTGAGTTTGTGCGGATTATTTGCGATGCTGGTTGTGGAGGTTGGGAGGTTCGTTTCGGCGTTTGGGGTTTTGTTTGGTGCAAGACGTGAGGATCGGTGAGGGTATTTTTAGGCGAAGCATTGGGCAGTGTAGCTTGGAGGGAAAAACCAAAGTTTGATGGGCTTACTGACGGAGCGCACGAATGAAAAATCTGATTTGAATGACTAATCAGCAAAGCTCGATAGAGCCGATTTATGTGGAAAGGTCGAAGAGAACCACACGCCAACCGAACGAAGAGGAAACAGGGGTAAAGATATTGGCGACGTGACGAACGCGAGGCACAACATCAACCGAACAAAGCATTAAGCCGATAAAGCTATTTGTGGTGGAGGGTGAAAAATATTCCACTTTAGGGTGGACAAAAGGCTTGAATCTTTGCCGGCTTATACGGACAAAAGGAAACAAAAATCAGCCGTACGCATCAGAAACTAAAGGCTGCACGAACGAGGAACTCGCGCGGGCGGAGCGTCGTGAGCGTATAGGAGCGCTGGGTCGAAGTAATGTAGCGGCGCTCAAAGGTGGAATGGCCGAAAAATATTGTGCAGGTAAAAACCTACTTCGAATTGCTTCTTGACATACCGGAGATCCACGTCGGCAAAAAGAGTGGGCCGAGGAGGCATCATCGTTGTCGTGAAACAATTCATTGTTCCAATTCAACTGCCACGCACCGAAAACGACGCCGGCTCGCAGAACATGACGATAATATAAGTAGGTGGGCGAAGCCGCACGGAGCGCATCGCGGCGCTGCTGCTTGCTGTAAGAAAATTCCGTCTTGCCAAACAATGAAAGCCAAACCACGGGGCGTATAGAGACGGAGGCTCTGGCGCCGCCAGTGAGCATACGGATGGGAATGATGGAGGTTTGGAGCAGCACGTTACTATTGTTCCAACTCTGTTGGCCGGATAGGGGAAAGCAGCAAGTGTTTCCAATCAAAACTTTTGCTGACTTCGCCCTCCAAACCATAATTGGAACTATGCGTATGCAGGTCGGTCAGCACGGTTTGATAGTAAAAAGTAAGTGGGATGTAAGGCATTGCGATAGAGCAACACGTGACCCGTGCGACTCGTATGCATATTAAGATTGGCAAAAATAACCCCTGAGCACATTTTTATAAGCTATCGTGGCCGAAAAGATTGGCCGAACGCACAAAATCGGGCTTCCCGTTGCCGCGGCGCAGGCTCATGTAGCTCGTAAAAATCGGGGCTTCGAGGGCACTCGTGCCTTCGAGCAAGCCCTTATACAGTCCGGCAGAGCAGCGAAAGCTCCAGCGGGCCGTCGGTTTATAGGCCAATAAAAAGTGGGATTGACGGTCAGGTCGACTTTCCGCTCGTCGTCGAGTCGGCGCAGGTAGAGGTTGACGTCGGCATCGAGCGCAACTTCAAAAACGCTCGGTCTTGTGGGCGAAACTCGGGATAAGGGTAGGCCTTATTGTCAGCTGCGATGTAGCGCTGATGGGCCATAAAAGTTGTGCGAGACGCAGCTGTTGACGCACGCCATCCAGCCCTGCATCGTACGTAATATTGAAGCCGAAGAGCCGATGGCGGAAGTTGGTGGACAAGCCCCAATAGAGCGCGTGTTGATTGAGGACCCTGCCAAGAATTATCGGCGAGCAAGAGAGAGAAGGCAGATGGTTGTAAGAAAAATAGGCCTTCATGCCGAATGATTTGCCGCCGCTGAATCTGCGAACAAAGTCGATATAATCGCTAAAAATAGCTACGGTGCGGACTGACAGCCTGCACGACGCTGCGCCCGCTGAGCTGCGCTTGGCCAAAGCTATGGTTGAAGTCGATGTAGCCCGACGCGGTGTTGCGCAAATAGAGTTTGTCGGAATTGATAATATAAAGTAGTTCGCCGCTATACGCTGCTTTGGTAACTGTTGGCGCTGCTTACTTCGTCGATAACGGAATCGCCGACAACGTCGGTATAGATTGTGCGATATTGTTGTCGAACCGCGCTTTTTATCCCAAAGGCCGGTCAACTGCGTGCGCAGTTCGGCATCTTTACTAAGTTTGAACAACCAACTGTTGCCAAAGATATGCGTGCGGTTAAAAGCGGTGCGCTCATTGCTCAAAACGTCGCTGCCGGCCGAAAAGATTGAGATCAAATCCGCCCGCCGTAGGCTCGGCGACATCGAAAATCGACTTTTGGGAGATCTCTTGGCGGATGTCCTTTCCCGTATTGTTGAATTTATACATCGAAAGGCTTTTGCTTGCGCCGCGAGAAGAGCATCGCGATGGCCCGCACATCGCCCAAAAAGGTCCTTATCGTCTTGTAGTTGGCAGCCGATAGCGCCGTCTAAAGCGCCTTGCCATACGTCTTTGGCATCGGGCTTCAAAGATGATATTGAGCGCAGCATTCTCACTGAAAGAGACATCTTTGAGCGCCTTGATGGGCTGATGATTCTCCATCACTTGCACCTTACTCACCTTGTCGGCCGATAGATTCTCGCTGACCATAGCGTATTTGCCACCCATCATATCCATACCTTCGACGTAAAAACTTATTGATTGGCTTGCCTTGATAGGAGATGCCGCCATCCTCGCTCACCTTCAAGCCGGGCATTTTTCTTGAGTACGTCGGCGATAGAGCGATCTTGGGCGTTTTTGAATCGACTGACGAGATAATCGATCGTATCGCCACGCTGCCGAATGGCCTGCGCCCTGACTTGTACTTCCCGCAAAGCTTGCTCGCGTGCACCCTAAAACTACGGTTTGTCCGTTTTTTTGAACGCCTGTAAATCTAATGTATCGGCAACATAACCCATTCTGCTGAAGCGAAGCAGCGCTCCACGCTTCCCCTCGGGCACTTCCAGCGAAAAGCGCCCATCCGCCGTGCTCATCGCAAAGGAGAGAATCTGTCGGTGGAGTCTAAAAAGTGAGACGGAAACGCCTTTCAGTCGATGATTACTGCCATCTGTCACAATGCCGTGCAACGTCTGTGCGGAAAGTGTCGAAGCAAGGGTCGTCAGCAAAAGCATAAGAGGAAACGAAAGACTGACTTTCGTTGCAATTTGAGAGGTGTGTTTGGTTGATTCATAGCTGTACGCAATTTTTAGGCACCACAAACTTAAGCAGAGAATCAGTGCGAGCAAAAGTATTTTGGCATCGCTATTTTTATTTTTCTTTTTTCTGGCACATCAAATTGTTTACCTAAGTTTGCAGCAGAATGGAATAGTCCATTTGTAATTTAAAAAACCAACTTAAAATGAAAAGATTTTTAGTTTTAGTATGTTTAATGCTGAGTTCGGTAGCGTTTATTCCCTCAAACGTTTGCGCAAGTAATTCCCGGAAATGGGGGACCTTTAGATTGGGTCCTTATTAAAGAACACTTCAAGGCTGTACAAGAGGTTGGGTGGCAGAAAAATCCACGATCAGGTCATAGAGTATAAAATTTTTGAGGCGACAACACGAAGCGGAAAAATCATCAAATATGCAGTTGATGAAATGGGACGAGTTTTTTTACGATCTCAACAATCTCGCCTTAATTGGGCGTAATAAATTCTTCAACAAACGCCTTACATTATGTGCCTCAAAAATGTAGGGCGTTTGCACACTAAAACGAAAGGGAACAACACTAAAAGAACACTATAAACATGAAAACGCCTCCTTTATTTCATCCTCACCGCATTGTTCGTACAGAATCTTTGGGCGCAGGAATCTACAGTCAAGACTTTGCGCATCGTTTATAATACGAAGTATACAGACCCTATTGGTATTGATGAATTAAAAGACGTACAATATCTGGACATTCAAGGCGAACGCTCTGCCTTTTTATAGCTATTTTTCATCATCGCTCAAAAGCTATAGTGGATAGCCTCAACCGTCGCGGAAAGCATATCTACAGAATTGATCCACAAATTAACCTTCCCTTATCGCCAAGGGCAATGGTATTATGTGTACAAAGGGCTCCCCTGTCGAGGGAAAACTAACTTATCTCGATACAAATTTATGCAAATTCAAATATGAAGAGCCGATAAGCAAAATGAAATGGAAGATGTTGGGAAAAGATTCGGTCATCGCCGGCTATCCCCTGCCAACTGGCGGAGACAAACTTTCGCGGAAGGACGTGGAAAGCTTGGTTTACCTTAGACATTCCTATATCTAACGGGCCGTGGAAACTGGGCGGCTTTGCCCGGACTCATACTCAAAGCAACGGACCATACGGGCTGGTATGATTTTGACTGTGCCGGCATTCAAAACATAACGGCTCAACCTATCACTGTCCTAAAAGAAAACTTTGAAACAATGAAGCCCAAAGAATATTTCCGCCTGTTAAGGTTGCGCCACGAGCACTTTGGCGAATTTCTACAACGGCAAGATGGGGCTTCCGGCGAAGCCATAGGCGCCGGCACAGCAATTCAAAGCTGAAAAACTGCCGGAAAAAGCGGAATATATTGAGGTTTATTAAACCTTAAATACTCATTTGGCATAACATCACCGCAAAAAAAGAATAGAAAAACAAAACTTAGTTCACCCTGTCGCCAACATGAAGTTTCATCTAAGGCCTTCCACCCTCATTTTGGGAAAAGAGAAGAAGCACTTCTTTAGTTTTACGAAACCAAGCCATTAACAAAAACGCAATAAATACATCTTTATGAAAGCCAAACGCCTTCTTTATTTCATCCTCACCGCATTGTTCGTACAGAATCTTTGGGCACAGGAATCTACTAGTCAAGACTTTGCGCATCGTTTATAATACGAAGTATACCAATCCTATTGCTATTCGAGAATTAAAAGACGTACAGTATCTTGACATTCAAGACGAACGCTCTGCCTTTTACAGCTATTTTTCATCATCGCCTAAAAAGCTATAGAGGATAGCCTCAACCGTCGCGGAAGTGTATCAACAGCGCAGCTCCACAAACTAGTTCAACCTTACATTTATGGGCAATGGTATCTCATCTATAAAAGGCCTCCCTGCTGAAGGAAAGTTGACATATATCGATACAAGTATGGACGGCTTCAAATATGAAGAGCCGATAAGCAAAAATGAAATGGAAGATGTTGGGGAAAGATTCGGTCATCGCCGGCTATCCCTGCCAACTGGCGGAGACAAACTTTCGCGGAAGGACGTGGAAAGCTTGGTTTACCTAGACATCCCTATATACCTAACGGGCCGTGGAAACTTGGCGGTTTGCCCGGACTCATACTCAAAGCAACGGACCATACAGGGCTGGTATGATTTTGACTGCGCCGGCATTCAAAAATATAACGGCTCAACCTATTGCCGTCCCCAAGAAAAACTATGAGACAATGAAGCCCAAGGAATATTTCTACTTGCTAAGAATGAGCCACGAGCACATCAACGAATTTATGCAGAGATGTAATGGAAAATCAGGCGAATCAACGACACCGGCACAGCAACTTAAAGCTGAAAAAAACTGCCGGAAAAAGGCGGAATATATTGAGGTTTATTGAGCACAAAAGGCCCTCAACGAAAAATTATGCAAAGGACTTGCCGACTATTGCGGTGAGTCTTTTTGCTTTTCTCACTTCTTTCCTTGCGGTTTTAGCTTCGATAAGGAGGCGAAGAAACCGACCGAAAAAAAGATACAAAGCGCAGACTTGAGAGAAAGTGCTAATGCTTGCCACTACACGGTATCTATGGGGGAAAAGACGCAGGCCACGGCCTAATCCAATAGGCTTTCGCACGTCGATAAAGGCAAGGCGGCGCAACTGGGATGCTTTTATCGTTGACGCCGCTATGGGTTGGGCGTAAAATTCCGATCTACTCGAAATTTCAATTCCTACTTGTGCGGATTTTTAGTTCCTACCCTTTTGGAATTTTTGTCCCCACCCTTTGAATTTCAAAAACTTATTATGTAGCCGCAAAACTTACGTATATTGCGGCTATTGTTCTACGTAGTGTAAGTTCGATCATCATCTTTTTCTACAGCTTCAAATATAAAAATCATACGAGACAGCGGCTCTTTTGCAGGACACCATCATTTATTGATGCTTTTCCGCACATCGGGCGGCGAAAGTCGTGATCACCGATCCAAAAAGATTTGTAAAACTGCGCAAAAAGAAGACGAATTTCGCACAGATACGGGTGGTTTTTGTGCAGAAAAAAAGCGCTTTACAGCTTGGTTCATCGGCAATAAATACGTACTTTTTGCGGCGATTAAGTTGATTATTAGAATATAAAAACGAACAATCGTAAGTATGAGTCTTAAAATTGTTGTGCTTGCTAAGCAAGTGCCCGATACACGCAACGTCGGAAAGGATGCAATGACGCCGGAAGGCACCGTGAACAGAGCGGCGCTGCCAGCTATTTTTCAATCCGGAAGACTTAAATGCACTGGAGCAGGCGCTACGCCTGAAAGATCTTCACCCGGGATCTACTGTACAAGTATTGACGATGGGACCTCCGCGCGCAACTGACGTGATCCGCGAGGGACTTTTTCCGCGGCGCAGACGGCGGCTGTTACTGACAGATCGCGCCTTTGCCGGTGCAGATACTTTGGCAACGAGTTACGCCTTGTCTATGGCTATTCGCAAGATCGGCGTTCCCGACATTGTGATCGGCGGCCGCCAAGCTATCGATGGCGACACGGCGCAAGTGGGCCCGCAAGTGGCACAGAAGCTCGGCTTGGATCAAGTGACTTATGTGACGAGCATTGACGAAGTGAAAGATAAGGAGATTACGCTCACGCGCCACATCGACGGCGGCGTGGAGCGCGTAAAAGCTCCGCTGCCCATTCTGCTCACAGTTAACGGCGACGCAGCGCCTTGCCGCCCACGCAACGCCAAACTCGTGATGAAATACAAGCGCGCTTCTGCACCGATGGAACGCCCTAAAGAAGGTTTGCCTTACGCTGAAGAGTATGAGCGGAAGCCTTATCTGAACGTTACGCAATGGGGGCGCGACTGACGTCGACGCTGACTTGGAGCAATGCGGCTTATCGGGCTCGCCGACTAAGGTAAAAGGCCGTTCGCAACATTGTCTTTAAGGCTAAAGAGAGCAAACGTCTGACGGGTAAAGACGCAGATGTTGAAACGCTGGTCAAAGAACTTTTAGAGAACAACACTATTGGTTAAGCGCTCTCAAGGCCTTCTCCTTTCAAGGAGGCACGGCGCACCTTTATACTCACATTCAGCTATCACAACAAAACCTCTCGCTTCCTTATATATAATATAATGTGTGCGCAGCGCCGACAAGCTTCGGCGGGCAGCAAGCAGAAAAAGGGAGCAAAAAGAAGGGCTTATCATTATGAATAACGTATTTGTATATTGCGAAATAGACAAGACGACCATTGAAGAAGTCAGTCTCGAACTGCTGACAAAGGGTCGCAAACTTGCTAACCGCCTCGGCGTACAGCTTGAAGCGGTTGCCGCAGGGTCCGGCATCAAAGGTAAGGTGGAGAAGGAAATTCTCTCTTACGGTGTCGACAAGCTGCACGTATTTGACGGCGAAGGACTCTTTTCGCTTACACCTCAAAACCCCACACGGATATTCTTGTAAACCTCTTTAAGCAAGAACAGCCGCAGATTTTGCCTAATGGGCGCTACGGTTATCGGCCGCGATTTGGGTCCGCGCGTATCTTCTTCGCTGACCAGCGGCTTGACGGCACGACTGTACGGACCTTGAGATCGGCGATTTTGAGGACAAGAAGAACAATAAGACGTACAAAGACCTGCTTTATCAGATCCGCCCCGCTTTTGGCGGCAACATCGTTGCGACGATCGTCAACCCGGATCATCGTCCGCAGATGGCCACCGTGCGTAGCGGCGTGATGAAGGCAGAAATCGTAGACCCCAACTACAAAGGGCGAGATCGTTTATGAAGAGGTTGACAAGTTTGTGCCCGCCGAAGATTACGTTGTAAAAGTAATCGAGCGCGAAGTACAAAAGGCGAAGAACAATCTGAAGGGCGCACCGATCGTCGTAGCCGGCGGCTACGGCGTAGGCTCTAAAGAAGGCTTCGACTTGCTCCGCCATTTGGCTGACGAACTTCACGGCGAAGTCGGCGCCAGTCGCGCAGCCGTCGACGCAGGTTTCTGCGAACACGACCTGCAAATCGGACAAACCGGCGTTACGGTGCGTCCTAAAGTATACATCGCTTGCGGTATCTCCGGCGCCATTCAGCACGTGGCCGGTATGAAGGAGAGCGGCATCGTTATCTCCATCAACACAGATCCCGAAGCGCCGATCAACGCGCTTGCCGACTCATGTCATCACGGGTAGCGTCGAAGAAGTCGTGCCGAAGTTAATTAAGTATTACAAGGAAAACAGCAAATAAACTATGGCCAACAATTATACGGATCACCCTGAACTGCGTTTCGAGCTGAACCACCCATTGATGAAGCGCATTGTCGAACTCAAGGAGCGCAATTTCCGCGACAAAGAATCCTACGACTATGCCCCGCTTGATTTTTGAAGACACGATGGATTCCTACGACCGCGTTTTTGGACATCGTAGGAGACATTGCCGGGACAACGATCGCCGACAACGCAGAAGGCGTAGACTTGGAAGGGCCGCACCACGAAGGCGACCGCGTGCGTTACGCTTCAGGTACGGAAAAGAATATGGAGGCAATGGTCAAGGCCGGTATGAACGGTATGACGATGCCCCGACGCTTCGGCGGCTTAAACTTCGCTATCACGCCCCTACACGATGTGCGCAGAGCTCGTAGCCGCGTCTGACCCCCGGCTTCAGCAATATCTGGAGTCTGCAAGACTGCATCGAAACGCTTTACGAATTTGGCAACGAAGACCAACACAGTCGCTTTATTCCCCGCGTTTGCGAAGGCGCGACAATGTCAATGGACTTGACGGAGCCGGATGCCGGTTCTGACCCTCCAACGCGTAATGTTAAAGGCCACTTACAGCGAGAAAGACGGCTGCTGGTTGCTGAATGGCGTCAAGCGATTCATCACTAACGGCGATGCAGATATTCATTTGGTCCTCGCACGTTCTGAAGAAGGAACGACCGACGGCCGCGGACTTTTCCATGTTTATCTACGACAAGCGCCAAGGCGGCGTGAATGTGCGCCGCATAGAGAACAAACTGGGTATTCACGGCTCACCCACCTGCGAACTTGTTTATAAAAATGCACACGCAGAGCTTTGTGGCGACCGCAAACTCGGCTTGATTAAATACGTAATGGCTTTGATGAACGGCGCGCGCCTCGGCATCGCAGCCCAAAGCGTAGGTATCTCGCAAGCGGCCTACAACGAAGGCTTGGCTTACGCCGCAGATCGCCAACAATTTGGCAAGCCCATCATCGAGTTCCCCGCAGTCTACGATATGTTAGCCCTGATGAAGGCTAAATTAGACGCAGGCCGCGCCCTCCTCTATCAATGCTCACGCTACGTAGACCTTTCACAAAGCCCTCGAAGACATCAGTCGCGAGCGCAAGTTAGAGGCCGACGAGCGCAAAGAGCAGAAAGAATATGCTAAGTTGGCCGATTCTTTGACGCCGTTAGCTAAGGGGTATCAACTCCGAGTACGCCAACCAGAATACCTACGACAGTATTCAGATCCACGGCGGTTCAGGTTTTATGCTCGATTATCCCATCCAGCGCTTCTATCGCGACGCACGAATCACGAGCATCTACGAAGGTACGACACAGTTGCAGGTAGTAGCCGCCATCCGCTACGTAACCAACGGCAGCTACCTCAAGCAAATGCGCGACTTCGAGCAAGCTGAAGTAAGCGAAGCACTGCGTCCTATCCAAGAACGCGCTCGCGCTATGGCCGACACCTTCGCAGCAGCCGTAGACCACGTCAAGGCGATGGAAAATCAAGATGCGCTCGACTTCTGTGCACGCCACTTGGTTGAGATTGCTGCCAATGTTATTATGCTCCACCTCTTGCTCCACAACGCGACGGAGGCTCCGGAACTCTTTGAAAAGAGCGCACGCGTCTACGCCAACTTTTGTTGAAGCTGAAATAGCTAAGCACTACACGTTCGTTCGCAACATGACGGTTGAGCAACTTGAGGCTTACCGCCAACAGTTGCCCCAAAACGAGCAATAAACGCTGACAAAGCTGCCCCGCAGCTCAGAGATTATACGCCCGATGGCGAGCTTTAAGCTCCGCCATCGGGCTTTTTATGGACCAAGCGCCGCCGGCCGGCTACCGAGCAGAAATTTGCTCGCCTCACCCTCTTCCGCACTTCAGACCAAAGCGCCGGTAGCGCCCAAGGGCTTCAGCAGAAAATGCTGAAAGCCGGAAAATAAACACACCGACCATAGACCCGAAGCGGTCAACAATCCATATAGCGCCTTTACGCTCGTGAGCTGAAGCCTCTCTCGTCACGAGCTGAAGCCTCTTTCATCGTGAGCGCAAACCTTTTTTTATCACGATAAAAAAAGTAGGAAGATGAGAGATTGCGCATCGCCTCCCCGAGTCAGCATTGCTGCATAGTTGGCCGTTAGCCTTTCTCCGGTCAGACGGACGCGTTTTTGATTGTCGCGCCGCACAACGAAGGTAGCCGGTCGCAAGCAGAAAACTTCGTTGTTGAGTAAAAACTCGTAGCTCGGCACATTTCTTGCAAAGCTCAGGAAGAAATGATACATTCGTATCAGATAACAAAACAGTCATTTACTGAAAAAAACAAAAGACTATGTTGAGCATTCAAACGACAGACGACGGCAAAACGGGAGCTTTCAAGCTGCTGATCAACGATGAAGAAGTGGGCATTATGGAGTTTCATTGGGAAGACCCTGACGTCTTCGTCATCACCCACACGGAAGTAAGCCCCGAACACAAAGGCGAGGGCTTGGGAAAAGAACTTTTAGCCGCAGCGGTCGATTATGCGCGCCAAAAGGTAAGAAGATACGCCCCGAGTGCTCGTTTGTCGCAACTTATTTCACACGTTACGAGGAGGAATATAAAGATGTAGCCCTCTGATACTTGCAGCTACGATAGGCAAGTCCCGCCTGCGCATTGATGATTCAGTGGAAAAGCGGCCGGCAGAATGATGAAAGGACGACGACACGAGTTGAAAAACCTCACAATTCGCCCCCATCCTATGCTTAGAATGCGCTCGGACGGGGCAAAAGTCTTGTTTTTCTGTACCTTCGCCGAAAATAGCTACTTCAGATGAAGCGAATCCTCTCCTTACTCTCAATAGTTTTTGCCCTCTGCTTGACGGCAAAGGCACAGCCGCGCGCCGTTTTTGCGCAAGAACAAATAGATCTGGGCAAACTAATTTGGCATAATGCCAAAGAAGCCAACTTCACGCTGACCAATAAGGGCACGACGCCCCTGAGCATCAAAGCGGTGGAGACGGGTTGCGGCTGCACGGCCGCCGCATGGGACGATAAACCAATTGCACCCGATTCATCGACGACGATTCGCGTGCGCTACGATGCCGAACTCTTAGGCCATTTTACGCGCGACATAGAAGTGTATACCAACGAGCGGACTGCGCCGTTTCTCCTCTCCGTCTTCGGCTTGGTGAGAATGGAGGACGCCGATGATGTGAGCAACTTTGCCTACCGCGATGGCAACTTGTGCTTCAATGCTGACGAAATAGAATTTGACGATGTGAATAGGGGCGACCAACCCGAAGCCATCGTGCGCATATTCAACGCCGGAACGAAGAGCATGCGGCCCACCGTGATGCACCTGCCCAAATATCTGAGTGCAACGGTTGTACCGACGTCAATCCACCCGAACAGAGCGGGTAAAATCATCTTTCGCCTCAATTCTAATCAACTGCGTGATATGGGTTTGACGCAGACGGCGGTCTACCCTATCCGCCTATCCGGGCGACCGCATCAGAAAGACGAACGAAATCAACGTATCGGCTACATTGCTGCCCAAGCTGAGCGCTGTAAAAACAAGGAGGCAGCCGGCCGGAAGCCGTACTCGATAGTACGCTAGTCAACTTGACAATGCAGGGTAAAAGAAGGTGACAACAGATTTGATGCTCTCGAATAAAGGCACTGCGCCCCTCTTGATTCAGGCCTTGCAGGTCTACAATCCGGGCATCAGCGTAAGGCTTTAATCATCGGAAGATATCGGCCGGCGCACAAGAGCGTATGCGCATCACTATCAGCGCTACTGCACAGACTTTCAAAGGGCGTCATCGCATCCTGCTAATCACCAACGACCCAAAACAACCCAAGATGGTGATTGACATCAACGTAAATAAAGATAAATCTTGGCGGTATAAGTTTTTCTCCTTACTTTTGCAACGCTTAATCGGAAAGTAGCGCAGTTGGTAGCGCACTACGTTCGGGACGTAGGGGTCGGGCGTCTCGAATCGCCTCTTTCCGACAAAAAGTAAAGCGAGCAGTTTACTTCTCGAAGTAAGCTGCTCGCTTCTGTGTTCTTTAGCCACTTTTTCCGACAAAGGGCTTCATCGTCAAGCGTTTATCTTTTAGCTCTGCCACCTTGTGCTTTCACTTTCAGGTAGACATCGTGCAATGCGTTGGCTGCCTTTTTGCCAGCATAGATTTTTCAAGCGCTCGCGCTGCTTGCAAAAGGAGTTCTTCCCTTTGCTGTTGTTGATATCGCGGCCAAAGTTTGCAAACAATCTAAGAGATTATCTTGCGTCTCATCTAAATTAAAATAGAGCGCAGCCTCGCCGGCCACTTCCGGAAAACAGCTCTTTCGGTTCAGAAGTACGGGGCAGTTCATCTGGTAAGCCTCCAAAATGGGGATGCCGAAGCCCTCATAAAGCGAAGGGAAGATAAAGGCCTGCGCATCTCTACTCGAGGGCGAGCAACTCTGCATCGTCGGGACGCGCGAATACGAAATGCTGCGTAAGACCTAAAAGGCAGAAAAAGGCGGTCGACTCCTTTTTCGTAAACGGCACGAGCGTGCAAACCATACGCCAATCAGGATGTTCGCGAAAAATCTGCAAGGCGGGAGCATCGCGGCGAAGTTTTTGTAGGAAGTTCGCTTGCCCACGTAAAGCAGGTAGGGGAAGTCGAATAGCTTCTGCTGTGCGGGTTGCAGCAAAGCGGGCGGCCCATGGTGAATCACGCTAATCTTATGCGGATCGACGTGTAACAGCTCCACGATATCAGCCTTTGTATGCTCCGAAACAGCCACAATATGGGCTGCAAGCTTGACCAAATGGCGCTTACGCTCAATCTGCATATCGCCGCGCTTGAAATAGAGTTCGGGAATCATCATCATGAATAGTCAGCACAAAAGGGCCGGCCGTGGAGATGCGGCAGAAAATATTCGTCGAAAAATGTGGGATGAAAAAAATATCATAGTCGGCGGCATCGAGCAATTGGATGGCATAATGCTTATTGCGACCGAGCGTCGTGTGACTTGGAGCTAACTTGCTAAAAACTTTATACAAATCGCCCGTCGCAGGCGGGTAATGGCGGGTAGAAATAAAGTGCGCTTCGTGCAACCGGCCGGGCGAACTTCCTGCGCAAAGGGCTGCCCCTGCAAATGGACGTTGTCGCTTTCACGCATTGCCAGCTTGACCTCCGACGATGAGGGAAGATGGCGCATTAGCTACGCAAAGCTGTTGGATATACCACCGGCATCTTGTATGTAAAAAGCTTGATAGTCGTATAGTATTTTCATTCTCGAACTCACGCTGCTATTTATGATTTGGAAGCAAAGGTACGTATTCTCTCTGCAAACTCAAGCATTGGGCATTACTAATCTGCAACTTCTATTCTGCTCCAAATGGGCGCACGAGTCAACTTTTAGCGGCGGGCGCCGGCGATATATGCCCGGCGGCAAAGGAGGTGAGAAATAGCAGAAAAAGGAAGTAGTTCAGGATTTATTGTTTATCTTTGCCTACGTTCGAGAGAATGGAAGGTCTCCAAATTGGTCTCCGAACAGATAAAAAGAATAGCGCTGTACTAAACGAACAAGATAAAAGCGGCGCTTATCGCTTACTTCAATAGATATATAAGATGAAATTTATTTCTTGGAATGTAAACGGCCTGCGAGCGGTCGACGGCAAAGGCTTCAGAGATATCTTCCGCTCTATAGATGCCGACTTCTTTTGCCTGCAAGAAACAAAAGATGCAGGAAGGCCAATTGGACATCGCCTTTGAAGGGTATGAGTCGTATTGGAATTATGCTGAGAAGAAAGGATATTCGGGTACGGCAATTTTTTACGAAGCACAAGCCGCTCAGCGTTCAGCTGGGGCTCGGCATCGATGAAAACACGACCACGAGGGGCGCGTGGTGACGTTAGAACTGGATGACTTCTATTTGGTTTTGTGTCTATACGCCCAATTCGCAAGATGAGCTGCGCCGCTGGCGTATCGAATGACGTGGGAGGAAGCCTTTCAAGCGCATTTGCATAAACTAGATGCGCACAAGCCGGTGATTGTATGTGGGGATATGAACGTGCACATCAGGAGATTGATCTTAAAAACCCGAAGACGAATCGGCGAAATGCAGGCTTCACTGACGAAGAACGTAGAAAATGACTCAATTGCTCTCAAATGGATTCATCGATACTTTTTCGACATTTCCATCCTGACTTGACGGGGGCTTATAGCTGGTGGAGCTATCGCTTTCGTGCTCGCGAAAAATGCGGGGTGGCGCATTGATTACTTCCTCGTATCAGAACGACTCAAAACCCCCGATTGGTCGAAGCCAACATCTTGAACGAAATCATGGGCTCTGACCACTGCCCCGTAGAACTCATACTCAAATAATAAAAGATTCAAACAAAACCTTATGAAGGACTTCTTTCAAATATACACTGGCCACGATGCTCAGCATGTTTATCATCGGGGGCATTTACTTTGGCGATGGGCCTTGTTATGCTGTTTGTTGTCTCTCTTTCTGACAGCTTGAAGCCGACCATAGCTCGACATTCTGTCTTTAAAAAAATCTCGCTGAGCGGGACGATTTCCGAACGATCGGCAGGCGCAAATCCCGCTCGCCTCGATTCTGGGCAACCCAATGGCGGACGAACAAGGGCTTGACGATATCTTAGCGGCCATCCGCGTGGCTAAAAGAGAATAAGCGCATTGAAGGAATCTACTTGGACGGCGGCGTGGTTTCGACGGATGTAGCCACATTGCAGGAGATCCGCAAGGCGCTGATTGATTTTCAGAAATCAGGTGAAATTCATCGTTTCTTACGCCGACTCCTATTCGCAGGGTTCTTACTACGTTTGCTCGGTGGCCGACAAAAGTTCTTTTGAATCCGGCCGGCATGCTTGATTGGCACGGCTTAAGTTCTAATCCCATTTTCTACAAGGATTTGCTGGAAAAGGTAGGTGTCAAGATGCAAGTATTCCGCGTCGGGACGTACAAAAGTTTTGTTGAGCCCTATACACGCACCGAGATGAGTCCGGAGAATCGCGAACAGACGGCCTTCCTCCTTGGCGGACTTTGGAAAGACTTGTGCACAGAAGTGGCGCAGTCGCGCCGCTTACCGGTGGAGACTATTAATAATTACGCCAGCCAGTATCAAAACTTTGCCGACCCAAGTGTCTATATCAATGAAAAGCTTGTGGATAAACTTGTCTACGTTGAAGAAGTGCGCGACATTCTGCGCGATATGGTGAGGCGGAAATCGCGTTTCGATGGTGAGATCCTTTCACGCTTTCGATGCTCGAGACTGAAAAAAAGGACGCAAAGATGAGGTAGCGGTTTATTACGCTTACGGAGATATCGTCGACGCTTCGACAAGTTCGGGCGGCTTTGCGCGACGATGAAATTGTCGGCGGTCAAAGTAATTCAAGATTTAGATGCACTAGCCAACGATGACAACATCAAAGCGGTCGTTTTTGCGCGTCAATTCCGGCGGCGGTAGCGCTTATGCCTCCGAGCAGATTTGGCATGCCGTAGAGTTATTAAAGAAGAAAAAAAGCCTGCAGTAGTGTCGATGGGCGGCACGGCAGCCTCCGGCGGCTACTATATCTCCTGTGGGGCCAACAAAATCATTGCTGACCCAACCACAGTCAGGGTAGCATCGGCATTTTCGGAATGATTCCTGACTTCAGTGGGCTGATGACAGAGAAACTCGGGCTGCATTTCGACATTGTTAAGACTAACGAAGCCTCAGACTTTGGCGCGATGGGTCGAGTATGACAGCTGCTGAGGGAAGCCCTCCAAAACTACGTCAATCAGGGGTTATGGATTGTTCCTCAAGCGCGTGGCCAACGGCCGCAACAAAACTGTGGAGCAGATCAATCAGGTAGCGCAAGGGCGTGTTTGGACAGGGCGCCAAGCCTTAAATTTAGGCCTCGTAGATCAACTGGGCGCTTTGAAGATGCCATCAAAGAAGCTGCACGCTTGGCAAAACCGGACAAATATGACGTTCGCCGCGTTCCTTATATTACGGATTGGCTGACAGATTATATACAACGACAACAAGACGACTATATGGACCGCAAGTTGCGCCGAAGTTTGGGCGTTCTACGATCCGCTGCGCTTTGTCTCCTCTCCTCAAGGGCGCGACTGCCTGCAAGCTCAGTATCTATAGTGCGCTCAACATTCGCTAAGGGCTACTGCGGCGTGAGCAAGTCTTCTTTCTGACGCGCGCCGCAAGCCTTATTCGAACAATTTGATTTGCGCCAATGCAAGCACCTCCTTCCACCACACCACAGCATCCCATCGCTGCACCGCTTTTTCAAAAGCGCGGCTGTGGGATGCTGCACCTTTTAGCGGCAATATACGGTGGGATGATGACTTTGCGCAATAAGGCCTTCGATTGTGGACTACTTCCGACTAAGAAAGCCGATGTGCCGGTAATCTCTGTCGGAAATTTGGCCGTCGGGGGAACGGGAAAAACGCCCCACATCGATTATCTGATTCGCCTGCTACAGCCGGCGTTTCGCCTCGGCGTATTAAGCCGCGGCTATGGCCGGACAACGCGCGCTTTTCGCTTGGTTTCTGCAGAGACGATGCAGCCTTGGTCGGTGACGAACCATTACAGCTGAAGTTGCATCATCCTGACATCGTCGTAGCCGTAGATGAAAATCGCGTGAACGGCGCAGCGCGCTTGCAGGAAACGGTTTGCCCGCCCCAACTCCTATTATTAGATGATGCCTATCAGCATCGACACATCTTTCGCGACGTTAATATCCTCCCTAACTGACTATTCCCGCCTCTATCCGCTGGATCGCGTGTTGCCGGCAGGCCGTTTGCGCGAGACCGATTTCGGGCAGTAGGCGAGCAGATATGATCATCGTCACCAAAATGTCCCGATTCGTTGACCGTCGCGCAGGCCGGCACCATCCGCACCTTTGCTATCTCCGCAAACGGAACAAAGCCTTTATTTTACGACGATGACCTATGGCGCGCCTTATGCGCTCTTTACGAGACACGCCGCCCCATCGCTGACCAGCAAAGCACTATTGGCGGTTAGTGGCATCGCTCATCCTTACCCCCTACTCCAGCACCCTATCCGCTCAGGGGCGCAAATAAAGCTCTCAACTGCCGGATCATCACCGATTCTCTGTGCGCGATGCAGAGCACATCAATCGCGCTTTCGAGGACTTATCCGGAGAGAGAAATGGGCGATTACAACGGAGAAAGACGCCGCTCGATTGCGCCATTTACGCGGTTTGAGCGACGAGATACGCAACCATTTGCTCGTACAACCCATCACGGTGCGCTTCTTGTTAGAACAAGAGCGAGGCCCTTTACCGCAAGATCTCCATCAGCGGTTAAGCATTGCGAGGCCTGCCCCAAGCATTGAAGCCGACCGGCTAATGTTAGCGCCGCAATATATAAAAGATGTGTGGGGCAATCATCAAAATTTTTAAGACAATAACAACCCGATAAAAACTTTTCATATGACCTACTTGGCACAAATTCAAGAAACGGCAGAGTGGATTCAAGCCCACACCGCCTTGCGCCCGCAAACAGCAATCGTTCTCGGTACAGGTTTAGGCAAATTGGCCCAAAGAAATAGACGTAGTCGACGAATTTCCCTACAAGGACATTCCTAATTTCCCCGTCTCTACCGTAGAAGGACACAGCGGCCGCTTAATCTTCGGCCACTTGGGTGGCAAACCCATTATGGCGCTCGAAGGACGCTTCCACTACTACGAGGGTTACACCATCAGGAGGTAACTTTCCCTGAGCGTGTTATGTATGCGCTCGGCATCAAGAACCTTTTCGAGCAATGCCTCAGGCGGTACAAATCCCGATTTTGAAATCGGCGACTTGATGCTGATTACAGACCACATCAACTTCCAACCGGAGCACCCGCCCACGGCCCAGGCATCCCGACAGGGGCCGCGCTTTCCGGATATGTCGGAAGCCTACGATCGCACCTTTTGGAAACTGCGCGCAACATCAGCTCGCGAGAAAGGCATCAAGGTTGTAGAGGGCGTATATTTGGCCGATCAAGGCCCAACTTATGAAACGCCGGCCGAATATAAGATGTATCGTCTGCTGGGTGCTGATGCTGTCGGCATGGAGTACTGTTCCGGAAGTAATCGTAGCACGCCATTGCGGCATCCGCTGTTTTCGGTATCAGCATCATCACCGACTTAGGCGTCGAGGGCAAAATAGTTGAAGTGAGCCACGAAGAAGTACAGAAGGCTGCCAACGCAGTTCAGCCCCTGATGGCTGAGATTTTCGCGAATTGATCAAAAATTGATTAACGCGTGCAGTAATTTGGGCATCTCGCCCGTCATCATATATAGTTAAAGTTAAAAGAATATGAAGAAAACAATGATTCTTGCCGCAGTCATGTTGCTCACAGCAGCTACGGGATGCGCAAAAATAAGCCGGCCGCTGAACCAGCGCCCGCAAAGACGGAACAAGCACAAACAAATGCAGGTCCTTACAATATAAAGTCGGTCGACAGCAAACTGAAAAGGTATGGCCATTCTCGATGCTATCAAGAAAAACGTATGCCGGCAAGGTAGTGCTCATCGACTTTTGGGCTGACTGGTGTGGCCCGTGCCGTATGGCGATGAAAGAGGTCGATGCAATTAAGCCGGCCCTCCAGAAAAAGGAGCGTTGAGTTCGTGTATGTCACGGGCGAAACCAGTCCGAAGGCCAACTGGGATCAAATGATTCCCAACATTGCAGGGGATCACTACCGCTTGACCGATGCGCGGTGGAAAGACCTCTTGACGCTGTTGCAAGTGCCCGGCATTCCGTCTTCATGATCGTAACAAAGACGGCAGCAAGGCGTGGGATAACCTCAACGAAGGGGATACCCGGGCAACGAGCTCTTACAGAACGAATTGGAAGCAGCTTTGTCTAAATAAGCCGGTAGTTTAACGACTACAACATTTAGCCCGACAGCTGATTGCTCAAGCTGTCGGGCTTTTTCGTGGCTTTTCTGACAGACACCGCAGAGGCTACGCAAGACGTAAACACGACTTCTGCAAGATGCTACCTTGCAGGACTCTTCCGACAACGTTTTTCTATGAGCCGCAAGGCTAAGCTTGCAAACAGCCGGCTGCGTCATTGCGAACGTTGAAGGTAGCTTTTCGCGCTATGCCTTGCTACTTATGCTTTGTTTGCTCGAGCCAAACGATCGTTTGGTGGCAGCAGACGATGGTTTGGCCCGAGCAAACGATAATTTGCCGGCAGCAAACGATAAATGAAGCAAGGCTAATGCCTACTGAAGCCGAACATTGTAACGGACTATTCCACGCGTTGCAGACGAAGCCGGCGACCAGGTGAAGGGCAAACCGAAAGAGAAGATGACGTGTGAGGACGAGGCCTTCACAGTAGGATATTTAAGAAGCAAAAGCCCTCGCCGGCCGTTTGCAACAATGCGACGGAAGACTTCGGAATGGCTGCCGACAGACCGGCAGTTAAGATCGTGAGGATCAGCAAACAGCTCCGACGATTCTACTTTTTGAGCACAAAAAGCAGGAGCAATGCTGCGCTGCGCTCCTGCAATCTTTTGGATCTGTATATCGAAAAAAATCGAATCGTCGCTCTTTTGTTATGATAGTCCTTCAATCACACCATCTACCACGTAGATGCGCTCTGCTTGCGGACTCTTAGGCAATCGGGCATACGCATAATACTTTCCGGCTACGGCAACAATCATTTCGGCGCGGAATTTATGACAAAGTCGCGAATCGTTATGTCGAAATCTTTCGGCATGCCGTATGCTTTCGGATCTTCCGAGAAGGAATATTGCGTCTTCGCAATGCAGACGGGGAAATGCTCGATGCCCAACTCGCGAATGCGAGCCAACTGCTTCTGGCAGCAGGTTTGAGAATAACATCCTTTGCGCCGTAAACTTTCTGGCAAACCTTGCGCACCTTCGTTTCGATGTCGTCTTCATCTTCATACATAAAGGTGAGCGGACGAGAAGGATTTTTCTCGATCGTTTCCACGACGAGGCGTGCCAAATCTTCAGCTCCCTTTCCACCATCCGCAAAGGCGGTGTTGATAGCAAAGCCCACGCCCAACTCTTCGCAGTGGCGGCGTACGAGATCGAGCTCTTCGTCAGTGTCGGTAGGGAAGCGGTTCAAGCATACTACGACAGTCTGGCCGAAGGCCTTGATGTTCTCAATGTGCTTGTCCATATTAGCCAATCCGCGCTTGATGCCCCTCGAGGTTAGGCGTCTTGATCTCCTTCTCATCTACACCGCCGTGCATCTTCAGCGCGGGCGCCGTAGCTACGAGTACGGTCAATTTGGGAGAGAGTCCGGCCTTGCGGACACTTAATGTCGAAGAACTCTCCATACCTAAGTCTGCGCCGAAGCCTGCTTCCAGTAATGGTGTAATCGCCAAAGGTCATCGCCATTTTTGTAGCGAGCACACTGTTGCAGCCGTGGGCAATGTTGGCAAAGGGCCCGCCGTGGATAAACGCCGGTGTGTTCTCCGTCGTCTGCAGCAAGTTCGGGTGAATCGCATCGTGCAAGATAGCGACGATTGCGCCCGCCACGCCGAGATCTTTTACCGTCAAGGCTTTCCATCAAGCGTCACGCCGAGCACAGCGTTTTCTATGCGGCGCTGCAAGTCAGCTTCGTCTTTTGCCAAACAGAAGATCGCCATGATTTCTGACGCCGGCGTGATGTCAAAAGCCGCCCTCGCTCATTACGCCGTCCGTTCTACTGCCCAGTCCGGTGATGATATTGCGCAAGTGCGGTCATTAACGTCTAAGACTCTGCGCCAAAGCACTTCGCGCATACCGAATCCTTCCTCGCGACGTTGATAAATATGATTGTCAAGCAAGGCCGCGATCATATTGTTCGCAGAAGTGATTGCGTGGAAGTCGCCCGTGAAGTGCAAATTTATTTTCTCCATCGGCAATACTTGGGCATAGCCGCCACCGGCTGCACCGCCCTTCATTTCCGAAAACAAGGGCCCAGCGACGGTTCTCGCAATGCGGCGATCGCATTCTTGCCGATTCTGTTCATACCTAAAGCCAAGCCGACGCTGACCGTGGTTTTGCCGTTACCGGTTTTGGTTGGCGTGATCGAAGTGACCAAGATCAGATTCGATTGCTTTACCTTCGCCTCGTCAATCAGCGTGTAAGGCACTTTAGCTATGTATTTGCCGTAAGGCTCTAAAGCCGTCGTCGGTACGCCGATTGATTCGGCTATCTCTGTTATGGGTTTTGAGCGGCGTTTCTCTGGCTATCTCAAAATCGAGTCTTCATTCTAATGTGTGTTTAACGTGTTTTGGGTTAATAATGGCACAAATATAGTAGAATAGTGCAGGATGCACCAAAGATTTAGATATGGAAAAAGGCAGGCGAAAAAGCACTTTTTCGCCTGCCTTTCAAATAGAAATCTAAGCAGCGTAAGATTTACGCTTGCATAATCATTTTACAACCAATATGAAAGCAAAATCTATCACGATGAAAGTTTGCACTTACTAAGCGAAGACGGATCAGCGTACGATGTGCAGGCTCGCCAAGCGCTTCTCGCTTCGATTGTAAGCCACCGCCACGCAGATGCCGGCCGGCACGTCTTGCAATGAGATGCCCTCCTGCCCCTGCTTCGATCTGCCGCATCAAGCGCCCGCAACCACACATGCGCTAACGCCCGCATCAAGTCCTTACATACGATTACGCTGTGCCGAGCCGGCAGAACTTCCTTTGTATTTGCTGGCACTCGTATTAAACTTATAGCGCAGCGTGATGGAAAAAAATTGCGCATACTATAAATATGTTGTTTCACAGCGTACAGAGCTCCCGAGTAGCTTTTCGCATAATTATCGCCCTGAGCTAAAGAGATCATACAAGTAACACTCAATGGACAGCCGGTCCTTCAAGAAAGATTTATACCAAGACAAGGACGTGCGGAAATAAGGTTTGGGAAAAATATCCGTTATCTTCATTTCCCGTCGTCTGGAGCGTGGTTGAAAGGCGCCAATAGCCCCATTTCGTATCAAAAGCGTTATCGACTTGCAGCGTAGCTTGGGCGCGATAAAGCCCCACATCAAAAAGGCGTAGGCATATTATACCATTGCTTGGTCACACTGGCGCGAAATTGCGGATGCCAGATGCCGACGACGGGCTGCAAAGTCGCCGACAGAAACAAACGATCAAAGTTCGGGCCGTTTTCGGGTCGATTCCAGCATAATCTCGGGGTTGTTCTCGTAAGATCTCATCATAGTCAGTAGCGGGTCGGTCAAATGCGGGTAGATGGCGTTAAAGAGCAGCCATTTGTACGACAAAGTCAGCGACAAGTTCCTACTGATGAGAGGTAGCAAAAACGGGTTTCCCGTCTCGTATGTATAGCGGTTGTCATACTGAATTCCGCTTTTAAGCATATCATACAGCGGTCTGTCGATATCCGCTCCATGGGAGAGCTGCGTTTGCAGTTTTTCCGAGCGGCATAGATAGCGTAATGGAGGGAAAAAGGTTGTTGTAGATACGACTTTTGTTCTGCCACGCGCACACCGGCGTTATAATAATTGAAGTCTACGTGCTCGTAGCGCAAGCCGAGGTTCACATCGAGGCAGGGCCGAAACTGCGCCCGTATTCAGCAAAGGCCGAAGTATAATATTCTTTGAACTGATTATGGCTCTCCGGCATCAAGCCTACGGGCAGAATGGTGTAATCTGTCGAGCGGCGCGTCCCGGAATATTCGCCGCCGACGGAGAGAGACCCTCCCAGACGGGAGCTGTCAATACCAACTTTGAAGCCAGCAGTTTGTTGTCAGTCTTAGTTTGCGTCTTCACTTGCTTCTGCTGCATCACGCCGCCGGCCGGCATAAACTCCTCTTGATTTTTCATTCATTTCTTGTTGATTATTTTTCCACCAATCGCCGCTCCAGTCGATGGCAGGGGCCGATTTACCCACATAATACAAGTTGCTCCCCACGAGCGCACATGTTCCCTGCGCCCCTGCTCTAATCGGTTGATGCCGGTTTCACCAACGCGCCGTCTCGCCTTAATTGGCTATTGATAAGAAAGGACATCGACGGACGCTCCGGCGAAAAATTCAGACGCCCTCCGATAGAGTGGTCAGGGGCAATCTGATAAGCTGCCGAAAGATTCGTATTGAATCGTTTCCCGTGGCTATGACCGACAGCCGTGATTGTTTGTTGCCAGGTATGTGCCAGATAAGAATTCAGTTCGAGCCGGCTCTCATCATCGCTGTATTTAGTGTTGGCATCCATATACCAGTTTAGATCAAGCGCTTCTTTCTATAATTCAACCCCGCGCGCCCACTCCGACCACGTGCCTTTTTCATTGACATCAGCGTGCAGGCGAGCATCTACGGCCCACCCCTCGCCAGAGCGGCTTTTTCGTAGTGATGCGTACGACGGCTTTCGTAGCCGCCGGATAGCGTGCACCGGGGTTGAGGATCGTTTCTACGTCTTTTGATGTTATCGGGTGTAAAGTCGGTCCAACTCTACTTTTTGTCTCTCATCTTCCTACCATTGATATAGATCAAAGCTTCGCTGCGCCCGAAGACGACGACTTTGTCGCCCCTGCACACTGACATTGGGGATACACTCTAAGAGTCGTTCTATCGTAGCATTCTTTTCGAGTACCGAACCGGCCACGATGGTTTTCAGTCCCTCGCCTTTGACCAACACTTTGGGGCGCTCTGCGCGCACGACGGCTTCTCCCAGTTGGCTGTCGGCATCTTGCAGCACGATGCGGGCCAAGTCCTGCGGTGTGCAGGCGCGATACTCGCGCGGCGTAGCCAAGGCCTGTGATTTTTACGGTATGATTTCCAACCGGTATGTCAACCGAAATGCCCATCCTCGCCGGTTGTTGTCCCCACGACAAAAAGCCGAATCGGGCAAGGTCAAGATACTGATGTTTACATAAGGCAGTCCCGACGCCTTGCGCGTCAGTGACGCGTCCGTCGATGCGTTGCGCAAAAAGAATGGCGAAGTGACGCAAAACAGGATCAGGCAGCAGGCGCTGCGAAAGGTTTCTATATTTCATTTTATCTTGGTTCTCAATCTCCTCAAAGGAGAAAAGGTTAATCAAAAGTGCGTTTTATGGTGCATTAAATCAAGCGAATAGCCATCGGCGTTTGCCTTTCGCAAATCGTCAATAGTCTTTTTCGCGCCTGCAAAGTTAATAATCCCCCGATACAACTATTTTTAACAAGAAAAATTTCATCTTCCATCGAGAAAATCGGCAAATTGAAACCCGCAAGTGCCATGTCTTTTGATCCGTAACAAGATCTGCTCTATCTGCATACGGCATTGCTCGTCTACAAGTTCACCTCCGATTTGGTAAGGTTGACAAATGGAGCGTGCGCAACTTTATTTTTCACCGTTTATACCGCCTTTTGCAAGTCACAAAGATTGGACGCTACCCTTTTTTTATCACGACAACAAAGGTTTGCGCTCACGATAAAAAGCGTGTACGCTCGTGAGAGAAAAGGTTTGCGCTCGTGATAAAAAGGGCGCAAACGAAGACGGCGGCAGGCAAATTGAGACTTTCAGCGGTAGAAAGGAGGAGAAAAGGCGCACGCCCACCAAAGCGCACTAAAAAGAAAAACGGCAGAAACGGATGCTAAAGTCCGCTTTTTGCCGTTGTTTACTTTGAATGTTGGCAAGTGTCAGCCTGACTTACTATGCTTCATCGGCCACCTGCGGGCGGCGGAAGAAGGAGAAATTGACGCTGCCATAAGCCCTGTGCGCCAAGAAATCGGGGCGGGCCGAAAAATCGTGCTTTGCGCCGTGCTCTAAGACGAAGATGCCGTCGGGCGCAGGGCACTGCTCTGCATCACGCGGTCGGGCAGTTCGGGCAATTCGGGCAGGGGCGTAAGGGGATCAGCGAAAATAAGGTCAAACTGCTCCCGACAACGCGCCACAAAGCGCAAAGCATCGCCAGCAATAAGGGCGGGCGGCCGGATCGTCGAGTTTGCGAAGTACGGCACTGATGAAACTAAAATGCTGGCGGTCTTTCTCGACAGAAACGACAAGCGGGCAGCCGCGCGAAAGCAACTCGAGCGTGATAGATCCCGTCCCGGCAAACAAATCGAGCGCGCGGGTCGACGGGAAGTCGATGTAGGCGCGCAGGACGTTGAAGAGATTTTTCTTTGGCAAAAGTCGGTCGTAGGGCGCGCCTTGAAAGTGCGCGGTACGTCGAAATGTCGTCCTTTATATTTTCCGGTAATGACTCGCATGAATATTACTTATAAGAGGTGCGTAAAACAAGCGTTCGACAGCAAGAATCTTAGAGAATCTGTTCGCTCCACGACTCTGAGCGAAGCAGTTCGCAGAACCATATCGTAAGGCACGGCGGCATTGGCCGTCACAATGCTGTGGTTAAAATCCTCGTGGGTCTATGCTGACCACTCGCTGAGCAAAGCGGCTCGATTCGTTAGCCATACGGGTGCGCAAATCGGCCGTTCCGACAACACTAAATAGGATCGCGGCGCACGTCCATCCCGACGTGGCGCACGGCATTGAAGCACGTAGTAAGCCACATCGGCCTCCTCGCGCACGTCAAACGTATTGACGAAAAGCAGGCGCCCACCATCGAAAAACGGCAATGTCGGCCTGGCGCTCGTGCAGATGAACAAAGAGGCGCCGACTGCGCGCGCCGGCAATGCCTTTCGCTCCAAAAATAGCGCAAAACGGCCGTCTGGGCCGAGCGGTAATGAACCTCGCCGAAAACATCCTCAACGGCGGTGCACTTATCCTCGTCTAAGGCGAACAGCAAAATGGCATTGGCCGAAGGCAGGGTATCATAGAAAACGCGGCGGCGCACTTGCGAAGCAAAACAATAGTTGTAAAAGTGCATCACAGTCTTCTTCGCGAAAAATCAGCTAAAGGCACCGCCACCACGGGGCCCGTCACCGAGACTTCAATGCCGGATGTGGGTCGACTGAGGATTTCTTCGGTCTCTCGTGCGTGCTGCAAATTGACGGTAAAGGGAAGTCTCCGTACGCAAGCGATACGTGGAAAAGGCGAAATAAGGCTCGCGGCCCAATTCGTACTGCGCCATCGACAAGCTGCCGGCAGAGAGGCGGAGATAAAGTTTCATTCGCGATAATGTTTTTCAGAAAGAAGCGCACCAAAGTCCAGCGAGAAGCACGCCAAGGGCATCAGCTAAGAAATCAAACAGATCGGCGCTGCGATAATCGGTAAGCGTGCCTTGCAGCACCTCAATGAGTGCGCCAAAAGCCAAGGGCGCGGCAAAGGCAATCAGCAAGAGCAGGCGCAAATTTTTCACGCGCGTGGCGCTTTTTATACTCCCAGAGGATGAGACTCGAAAGGCCGAAAAAAACATCATGCAATGTGCCACCTTGTCGAGCCCACTCACGCCGCCCATATCTCACGTGGGGCGGCCGGCAAAGGCAGAGCCACAAAATCGCCACCACGCACAGCAGCGAGCAGGGATAACTACGCAGAACCTTTACCAAAACTTATTGTTTTTCCTTACTATACTCAAAACCCGCTGCAGCGAGTGTTTGCGTAAGCCAATCTTGATCAATGTCCATCTTGCGACAGAGTTCGTCGAGCGAGCCGTAATTGTCGCGCAGCTTCATGTTGATTACGCTGAACAGCATCGCAGGATCTTTTGGGCAATTCCATCTTCTTAATGCGTTATTATATATATTGTGGGCCGCAAAGGTACATAAAAAGCGAGGGATAAGTGCTTATCATCAACGGAATGCGCACGAATGGGCCTTTTTCTTTATGGAAAGATGCAAAGGGCTAACTTTTCGCAAGCGATGTGGCCTGCTATCCAAAGAAAAGTCGTAATATTGCTGAAGATTCTAAAACCCGAGTCGTCCAAAACGTAGACGCAAGCGGCGAAAAAGCCGTAGGCATTGCCTCAAAACGCGGACCTCGGCCCCTACATTTAACACAAACAAAAATCCAATGAAAGCTCAAGATTTACATATCATTTACTTTGCCGGCGGCTGTTTTTGGGGCGTCGAGCATTATTTCAAACAGGTGCGCGGCGTCGTGGAAACGCAGGCCAGCTATGCGAATGGTAATCGGGCACGCCCCGACTATGAGGAGGTCTGCACGGGACGCACGGGGTTTGCGGAAACGGTGCGCGTGACATTTGATGCGGCGCAGGTGGATTTGGACTTGCTGTTGCAACTCTATTTCAAAGCGATCGACCCGACTTCCTTGAACAGGCAAGGCGGAGATGCCGGCTCGCAATACAGAACGGGCATCTTCTTTACGGATCCGCAAGACGAAGCGACGGCGCGAAAGGCACTGGACGAACTGGCGAAGCAGTATGCGGACCCGATCGTGGTGGAACTGCTACCGCTAAAGAACTTTTATGCGGCTGAGGATTATCATCAGGATTATTTGGACAAACATCCTGACGGCTATTGCCACCTTAGACCCGAACTTTTCCAATGGGCGGCGCAAGCCAACGCACCGCGAACGGAGGAGGACAAAGCTTGAGAGGCAGAAAAACCAACGAAGGTGGGTGCAAAGACTGAGGTGGATGCGCGCAACCCAACACAAGTATGCACAATAAAGGCTGAAATTTTAGCAAGAAGTTGATTTACGAAGAATTATTTGAGCGCTTAGCGGCGGAATTTCGCTTCTCCTTCACTGAAGAACAGGCGCGAGCGGCGGCAATGTTGGCGGAATTTGTCTATACGCCGATACAGCGGCCCGCTTTCGTACTCCGCGGCTACGCCGGTACGGGCAAAACGACACTCATCAGGGGCGCTGGTCAAGACGCTTTGCGAACTGGGGCGTCCGGTGGTGCTCCTCGCGCCAACAGGACGGGCGGCGAAAGTTTTTGCGGCGCACGCCGCGCAAGAGGCCCTCAACGATTCATCAGGTCATTTACCGCCAAGAAACTTTTAATGGCGAACAGACGCGTTTCAACCTCAACTTTAATCGGCTGAAAGATGCTCTTTTTTATCGTCGATGAGGCTTCGATGCTTTCAGGGAGAGCACGCGGCGGACTCGCTTTTCGGATCGGGTGCACTCTTAGACGACTTGATCGACTTCGTTTACCAACGCGAAGGCTGCCGCCTCTTGCTCGTAGGCGACACAGCTCAACTTCCGCCGGTCGGAGACGAAGAGAGTCCGGCGCTCAACGCAAACAACTTGCGCGCTTACGGACTTGCCGTCGGCGAAATCGACCTGACGGAAGTCGTGCGCCAACATCGGGGCTCGGATGTCTTGGCGGGCGCCACGCATATCCGCACTTTTGTTGACCGAGGGCTTTACAGGGGCGACCCGTAATTCAAGGCAGCGAGACAGGAGAAGTGCGCTTCGTGCCGGGAGACGAGGTTGATCGAGACGCTCATTACAGCTTATGGCGACTGCGGAACCCTCAGATACGATCGTTATAACACGTTCTAACAAACGGGCAAACGTATATAATGCCGGCATTCGCGATCGCATTTTCGACCGAGAAGGACCGCTGACGCGCGGCGACCGAATTTGATGATCGTCAAGAACAATTATTATTGGACCGAACGCCCTATTCAAGGCCATCGAAAAGGCTGAGGCGAGACGCCGAGAAGCGCGTTTGAAAACCGGACTCCTGCCATTGGAACACGAATTAGCCGCTGAGCGGCCGCCGTTCGACTTCATCGCCAACGGAGAAACGGCGGAGGTGATCGCGGTCCATAATCGGCAAGACCAGTTTGGGTTTCACTTCGCCGACTGCGTGCTCCGCTTCGACGCTTATCGACATTACAGAAATGGAATGTCGGGTTTTTGCTCGACACACTTACGTCTGAGTCGCCATCCCTCACAACGGAGGAGCGCCGCACGTTGTATGAAAATGTATTAGATGACTATGAATCGCTCCCGACAAGGCGCGAACGGATGAAAAGCCTTGCGCCAAGACCCCTATTACAACGCACTGCAACATAAAAATATGCCTATGCCGTGACCTGCCACAAGGCGCAAGGCGGCCAATGGGAAAGGGTTTTTGTAGACCAAGGCTACGTTACGGACGAGATGATGGGGAGATAATTATCTCCGATGGCTGTATACGGCGTTCACACGTACGACTGACCGCCTTTATCTTGTGAATTGGCCCGAAGAACAGCAAGAAAACTTGTCAGAATGACTAATTTTTCAGTAGTTTTTGTTCCGATCTATGTGGACTGAAGTGATATTTTGGGTGGCTTTTAGCCTTATACGCTGTGCTCGTAATCAGCACGGCGACGGTCATTGTCCTCGAAAATCGCCAGCCGGCCAAGACGATCGCGTGGTTAGTCGTGATTATGTTGCTCCCCGGCGCAGGCTTGATTTTCTTTACTCTTCAGGGCAAGACTTAAGAAAGAAATACAAGCTCATCCGCAAAAATTACGACCACATTGTCCGAAGCATGCGCGGCAAAGCCTCACCTGAGATTTCAGCCGACACAGTACCCGACTACACCCCCTTGATTCAACTTTTGCACAACAATGGCGGCGAGCCCTTGACCGCGCACAACAGCGTGGAAGTCTTGGATTGCGGTCGCGCCTATTTTTCTCTCGCTACTACAAAGTATACTCCACGCGAAACATAGTATTCACATTGAGACCTATATCATTGAAGAAGACCCCATCGGCAACTTAATAGCCGACGCCTTGATCGACAAAGCGCGCAGCGGCGTCGAAGTGCGACTACTCTACGACGATGTAGGCTGCTGGAAAGTGCCGGATCGCTTCTTCAAGCGTATGATGGAAGCCGGCGTAGCCATAGGTGCTTTCCTCCCCGTTCGTTTTCCGCGTCTGACGAGGCGCGTTAACAATCGCAACCACCGCAAGATCTGCGTCATAGATGGGAGCGTGGGCTTCATAGGCGGTATGAATATCGCCCTAAGATACGCTACGGATCAATGGAAAGACATGCAGCTCCGCATAGAGGGTGATGCCGTCGGCCAACTGCAAAGAATATTTTTGGGAGATTGGTATTTCACGACAGGTCAACTCTGCTCCGGCGCGCAATATTTCCCTGCCGGACGAACAAGTGCGCCCATGCAATGCTACCGGTTCAGATAGCGGCCACATCCCCACTCTCTCGCTATCCATCAATAATGTATTCTTTTACGTGGTTATTGCAGAATGCGCGGCGCTATATCTATCTTCAGACGCCTTACTTTATGCCTTCCGAACCGGTGCTTCAAGCACTGCAAACGGCGGCTATGATGGGCGTCGACGTGCGCCCTGATGCTGCCTGAGAAGCCCGATGCTTTTTGGCTTCGGTGGGCGAATGAGTGCTACTTCACCGACGTTTTGCACGCCGGTGTCAAAGGTGCTGTTATACAGAGGTGGCTTCCTCCACGCGAAAGTCTTGGTTTGCGACGATACGTGCTGTTCTGTGGGCTCGTCGAATATGGATTTTTCGCAGCTTTGAGAAGACAATATGGAGGCCAATGCTTTTATCTACGACGCGCGCTTGGCGCTTGAGGTGAAAGGCAGTCTTTCTTCGCGATGCCGAGCGCTGCGAAGCCATCGACCCGAGCGGTGGAAACGCCGCGCACTCTGGCGTAAATATTTTTGAGAGTCATACGCGGATTCTCTCGCCCCTACTTTAATTGCTGCTTATGCGTAGTTTGCTTTTCCTTCTTTTTTAGTCTTTTTATTGGCTATGCGCGAACGGCGCCGATTGATTCGCTCACGGCGCGGCAAAACGGCGCAAGCTTTTTCCGCAAGGCTTTATCTCTGAAAACGATGCAAAGACCGCTTTTGCGCCACCAAGCAAAAGCGACCTATCTTCTCTCTTGGCGACAATTTTGTTCTGACTGCGGCCGACGATGCTTTGCCCGAGGTCATCGGCTATGGGCGCTGCCGCGACGGGCACTTCGCCGCCGGCTCTCAAGGACTTGATCCACGATTATGATCGTGCGCTCCGCCTCCACGCGCTCCGCTCTGCAGCACCGATGCGCCCTATTTCGCTGCCGCCACATCGACCGGTGGCGCCGCTGCTGCTACAATTCGCCACCAAGAAGCGCCTTTCAACGCGCTATGTCGCCATTATTTGCAAGATGACGGCACGCTTTCTGGAAAGATGCATTGTGGGCTGCGTGGCAGCGGCTTTGGAGCAGATCGTGGCACACTATAAGCGCCCCATCTCTTTGCTTGAACCGCTCCGAGGATGGTCTACGCCACACTACACCGTAACTGACGTGGCGGCGGGCTCGCAAGTTGACACGCGACGTATATTAGATGTCTACGATGATCAATCTTCGCCGGAGGCCCTGCGCGGCTGTGGCCACGTTGAGTTATTGGTTAGGACTGGCCGTTCATAGTGAAAATGGGGACTAAACGCAAGCAGTGCCAACTCGCAGCGGGCTGCCGAGCCGCTACGCCGCAGTTTTGGTTGGCAATATGTACATTATGTCGATAGTTATCGCTATGCGCCGGACGCGTGGCTGCCTATGCTTTACCGAGAACTTGAAAGTGGGCGGCCGATCTACTATGCGGGGAGCACAATGCGCCTCAATGGTCACGCTTTTTATCATAGATGGCGTGGACGAAGCCGGACGTTTCCACGTTTTGTGGGGATATGGCGGGCAGTATGATGGTTATTTTTGACCTGAACGTCTTATGTGCTGCTGCACCGGCCTATGATGTGCAACCTGATGACGAGGGTTAACGGTTTCTTCTGCAACCAGAGGCACTCCTGCTCCACCTGACGCGCAGCAGGTCGCAATGCCCGATTCGCTGGAGCGAACGGGGAGCGGATGTCGTTGACTCGATTCGCTGGGAGGCTGCTCCGCGCGTCGGCACTTATACGCCGCTCCGCCTTTATGTACACAACGCCGCTCCGCACGCACTCACCACGCCCTTGGTCTTGTTTACGAATTTGCAAACTGATACAGCCGCCATTCAACAAGGCGATTTTATCGGCCTTACGGGGCTTTCGCTCGAAGCGGGGGCGCAGCGCGAACTCCTTGTTCACGTGCGGGCTGACGCCGGAGGCCAGCGCTTGTTGCGCATCACGCAGGACGGCGTCAGTTGGCGCGATTTAGCGAGCGTGAATATCGCGCCGGCCGTCGCGGCCAACAAATTTTTGAGCTTTCAACGCCTACTTTTCTTTCGGACCACGCCGTGCAGTTCACCTTATCGGCTACTGCCGGCACGGAACGTGTGGGTGCGCTCATCACCTACGAACTTACGGCGCAGGGGGAGCGGGAAGGCACACGCCACGGGCGTTATCTATACGTAGCGGCAGGCGAAACGGCGCAAGACACGGTGCATTTTCAAGGCCTAAAAGCGGGTGAGCCTTACACGCTGTCTGTTCGCTATCCTTGGGCCGTTGTAAAACAAATCAGTTTCACAATGCCTACGACGGGCCTCGACCCAATTCACAAAGCGCAGGGCGCGCTGGCGAAATAGGTTGATACGAATGGGCGCGCCACCGACGCACCTCGGCAGCACGGCGTCTATATTTATCGCGGGAAGAAAGTATTTCGGCCCTAAAACGTCCGACTAATTGGGCCGCATCAATGCAAATGAGCACGAGGCGGCCGCCAATCGTGATCAGACAATAAGGCGAGCGAATAAGGACGACCGGCGCAGCTTCAGCCGGCGTCAACGTGCGCTCCACGAAGCGACCTTTGCGTTGTCAGGCCCCGAGAATGTTTCGCCGCAATCGGCTTTCATCATTGTTTGGTGCCGGCAAACCATCGTATGCTGCCAACAAACCACAGTATGCCGCCGGCAAACGATGGTTTGGCCCGAGCAAACGACGCCCCGCATTGGTCGGCTAATGACAAAATCTGTCTTCTGCCCCCAAAAAGTTGGCTTTGCGGCCCGTCAAAACAAGACAAAAGCAAACCTGCAGCGCACCGGAAACGATGCAAACCCCACTGGCAGCAAAGCCAAGTGGTTTTGTATTTGATAACTAAAAAGAAAATAACGATGTCAAAACAGATAGCCATCACCACGCGCTTGGTGACGCGAATCGACAACGAGGAAGAAATCACTGAGCAAGCCGTAGACGGACTGCTCGATGTAGGCAGGAATCATATGTTGCGCTTTACGGAGCAAGATCGGCAGACGCAGGTGCACCTACTCGTATCTGAGGAGCGCGCACAGCTTCGCAGAAACGGAAGTTTCAGTTCGGCTATGCGTTTTACCCAAGGCGGGCGTTTCGAATCTACGTATCAGACGCCCCACGGCCCGTTGCAGATGCACGTAGTCACGAAACAGTATCATACAAAGCACGATACCGAAGGCGGAACATTGGAAACGGCGTATGAACTTTACCTCTCGGTCGCTTCATTTCCCAAAAACAAACTCCTTATTACTTGGAAAGTATACAAATAAATTATAAAAAAACAGAGGACAAAAATCTTGACCTTTGCATGGATTTTTATATTTGCTGCTCAAATATGAGCACCTATTTTTACATAGACGCGCAACAGCGACAATGCGGCCCGATTCCGCCGACGCAATTTTGCAGCTTACGGCATCACGCCTACTACTTACGTTTGGACAGCCGGTATGGCGCAGTGGCAGAAAGCAGGCACGATTATTGAGTTGCAGCCTTATTTCTCCCAAAGACAGCTCTTCAACGCGGTCGGCATACGCCCGTCGCGCCCCCGATAACAACTGGTCTGGGCAATCTTAAGCACGATACTCTTCTGTCTGCCTTTGGGCCTTGTGGAGTGTATACTACTCAATGAAAGTTGACACCCTTTATTTGCAAAGGCAGAGCATGAGGAAGCCCAGGCAATGGCAAAGAAATCCATGAATTGGAGCATCGCCGGTTTGCATCACGGGGATCGTCCTCGCAATCATATACGCAATTCTCTACATCTTCTTAATGCCCGTCATTGGCGCATACCTACAAGCAGCAATTATGTCGCAATGTGCAACATAGTAAGATTATCGGAGTAAGAAAATAAGACAACGACAACAATTAATCAATTAAACATTTCATACAATGAAACAGTATTACTATGTAGATGGGAACAACCAACAGCAAAGGCCCCATCGACGCAGCTCAACTCCCGGCATTCGGCGTCACGACTAAGACGCTCGTATGGTGCGAAGGGATGGCCAACTGGCAAGCTGCGGGAGAAATCCCCGAGTTAGCGTCATTCTTCGCTGCGAAGCAACCGGAAATTCCCGTACAGCCGCAGATGCAGCCGGGAACTCCGACACAGCCGCAAATGCAACAGCAAAGTACAACCGCAACCGATGAACATTAATAACTTTCAACAAACACAACAACCAATGAACACACAACCTCCTTTCCAACAACCCAACAATCAACAAATGCCTCCCCAACCGGACAACTACTTAGTCTGGGCTATCCTGGTTACAGTTCTTTGCTGTCTGCCTTTTGGTGTGGCTTCTATCATTTATTCCGTAAAGGTTGGTTCGCTTTATGCACAAGGTGACTACAACGGCGCAGTAGATGCTTCTCAGAAAGCAAAGAAATTTGCGATGATTGGCGGTATCGGAGGTCTCGTCTTTATTATTGTCTACGTTATCTTTATGATTATCGCCGGCGCCGGCGCTGCATAGAGCGGTATGCAATAAATATCGAGTCATCATTTTAGGTTAAAATCGGGCGAAAAAGACTTTTGTGCTTTCCGCCCGGTTTTTGTATGCGCAAACTTGGAGGCGCGCAGCGCCGGTCGCGCTATGATTTTTCGGCCTTGCGGCGAGAGAGAAACAGTTCCCAACTTGCGCGGCGCAATTCGTCGACCCCGACGCACACAAGATAGACTACGCACAACCACAACAGAGGTGCTGCCGCGCCCAGCGCGGGCGGAGCGTCCATAAACGCCTTTTGGCAAATCGAAGCATAGAACGGGCGCGCGCCGGGTGTGATGGATCAAATAAACCGCGAAGCTACCCGCCGCAATCCGATTCACGAGGGTGCTGCTCAAAGTTTGCCGCGTGAAATACAATAACAGTGCGAGCGCCTGCACCACTACGAGCGGCGAACTATACAACATAATTTGCTGAAACAGCTTACTCCCAAAACCGAAGAGCGCTATGGAGCCGATCAAGACGTGGAGTAGCGCGACGCCAAAAAGATCAGCAGAAAAACCGCTCCGCAAACGCGCCAGACGCTGAAGTTGGAAGCGCCGGACGTACTGTGCGAGCAGATACAAAGCAAGCGAAGGGAAAGCAAAGAGTAACCGTAGTTGAAATCAGCAAAGATTTTTAAGCACGAAAGCCCCGACCGACTGCGCCACAAACAGACTGATGAGCACCCGCCGTTGCGTTGGCTCATCGGTAGTCTCAACATAAAGCATTCAAAACCGGACTTAGGGAGAAACAGCAACAAATAAGAAGGCATAAACCACCCCGTTTGCTGCAACGTAAAAAGGACCCTCAAAGAGCATAGAAAACGATGGGATTCCGGCCCCAACCGACCACAAAGCAGCGTCAACGACAAGACTACCAGAAAAACGCATTGGTACAAAAATTTCAAACCCCGCGTCGTAGGGCGAATGCCAAACCAGCCGGAAATCAGCACAAAGACATTAACCGCCGACGGAAATCATTTCAACAAAAGAAAAGCCCAGATGCACCACGAGCGGCTGACTCATCAGAAAAACCGCCACTCGGCCATTGAAAAACTTTGAACGGCGTGCAGCAAGAGCACCATAAACATCGCCAATAGGCGGAGAAGTTCTACGTTAGATTGTCGGGTTTTCTTCATGAGTCTTTCTTGCGTTCTTTTAAGTCCCTATACTTGCATTTCGTAATCCCAATATGCGCCTCAACGGTTGCCTAAATCGTCATACAGCTTCGCAGAAAAGCCTTTCCGTAAGGCAGATTATAGCCGCGGCGCCGGCCTTGATCGGCCACGACTTGACTATTGTCGCAATTGTACATCACAGAATCTTCCGCATCCACAAATCCGAAGGCATTGGGAAAGGAAAAAAATAGCCGAAGTGTCGCACTGGTCGTTCAGCATATCCTTGCTGAAGCGGTAAGATCGATAAAGGGAGCCGCATCTGTGAGGGTAGCGTCGCCGCAATGTCGATTTGCGATCCCGTAGGCCTCGCAACGGGCCGGCGACTTCACAGCACCGCCCACCCAAATCATAGGAATGATGATAGCGAGAGAGTCAAAATAATCTATATCCTTAGGATAAGCGCCCAAATGATCAGGGTACGAGCACAACAAGCGTATTCTTCCACGCCGGCAGGCGCTTTCAGTTGCGCAATAAATCTACCTAAGCAGTCGTCCGTGTAAGCAAAAAGCATTCAGCCGTTCGTCTTTCAATTTTATGATAAGGCACATCGTAGGGCTCATGACTGCTACTCGTTTGCACGACATACAAGAATGGCGTTTTTCGCTGCGTTTGCAGAGCGCGCAGCGTTGCATCGAAAAACGTATTGGTCGGGCACGCCCCATTTGCTGAGCTTATATTTGAGCGGGAAGTCTTGATCACTGGTGATGCGGTCAAAACCGCCGGTCACCAAGAACGAGCGCATACCCGTGAAGTCTGCATCGCCGCCGTAAAAGTAAGCCAAATCATCAGCCCCTCGTTGCGAAGTTGGCGCGTCCACATCGGGAGCGAATCAACCTTTTTCGGATATTTCATGATGCTGGTCGTAGGCTGCGCCGGATAAGCCCCAAGAATGGCGGCCAAGCCACGGTCCGTGCGAAAACTGTTCGCATAAAAATTGGTAAAGAGTACGCCTTCGTCGGCCAAACGATCCATATTGACCGCCACGTTCGGGAGTCCGCCGAGGCGCGACGTAATCTTGCCGCTGAAACTCTCCAATACGACAACGATAACATTGGGGCGCTCCGTCGTGAGCAAGCGTTCTACGTGCGCTTCTCTCCCCACGGTGGGCATATCTTGCAAATCCGCAAACAGACGATCGGCTTCGGCAGGCTCCATAAAGCGATACATGCCGGCAATTTTCATTTCGCCGACAACGGAACTCAGCAAACTGAACACGGGGTTAATGGCCGCGTGGTTGAGTTGTTGGTTCTGACTGAAATAGACACGACCCAAATTCATTGTCGACGTAGGTGACGCTGCCGCGAATCGGCAAAAGAGGGCCGCCGTACACAATAATAATAGCAAAAGCCCGTTTGCGCTGCTCAGAACTGACGGGGCGCAGGCGTTCGTCCAAATAGCGATGGAGCAACCACCACAAACCGATGCCAAAGGCGCAGCAGACGAGCAGGGCAACAACAGCGTAGCCCACACTGACGCTGGCGAAGGCATCTTTCGGCGAACTGGTGAAATAGAAGATCGGCGTCGTGTCGAGGCGGAACTTCCAGAAGCCGTAGAGCACCAAGTCTACGATGTAGATGATGGACAACAAAACAGCCATCACCACCGTCCAGCCGCGCCGCACGCGATCTGCCCACAGCCGCGCGCTCCCAAACGGATAGCGTCAGCAAGAGCGCCGGAAGGGCCGTAAAATAGCCCGCCACAGACGCATCCATCGGCAGGCCGTGCCAAACTACGCGGAGATAGTCGGTCAAGCCAACACCGGCATACAGATCGCGATGATACAGCATAAACGCGGGCTTCATCAAGACAAAGAACAAGATGAGGAGGCCAAACGTTTTTCAAGAGTAAAATCAACCTTTGCTTCACACTACATCAGATTTTTCTGCGAAAGTAATCAAAATTCAGTGAGCAGAAGCTCCCCCATCGGGCTATTTCTTCTCACGAGCGTAAGCCTTTTTCATCGTGAGATGAAACCTTTTTATCACGAGCGCAAACCTTTTTCTCGTGATAAAAAACCTCGCCGGCAAGCCGGTGTCAGTCAGAAGCGGCCTTGCGTGCCTTAAAAAGTCAATCCCTCGCTCGGCAAAAAAGCGGCGGAAGCCTTCGCAAAGCAGAAAGGAGGAAGCGACCGGAAGAAGCGAGAAATTGCACAAAAGGAATGCAATCCTTTGGTTAAGCACCCGCCAGTATTACCTTTGCTCTCAGTATGGAAAAACGCCGTATCGCAAAGCGCATTATGCGCATTTTTCGCTTGGATAGTCTTGACGCCCATTGCGTTATTTCTCTCTGGCCATCCTGATCTACATTCCGCCTGTCCAGCAATTTTGCCGTAGACAGAGCGGCAATACCTTACGAAAAACGGGCGTGCGGTTTAACGTAGAATCCGTACGTCTGGCCTTTCCTTTAGACTTAGCCATTCACAACGTGACGGCCGTAGAGCACAACGATACCCTACTGGCCGCAGGTTCGCTACGCCTCAACGTGGCGCTGCTTCCGCTCTTCGACGGGCGGGCCGAAGTGGACGGCATAGCCTTATATCGGGCGCAAGTAGATACGAGAAACTATATCGGCGGCGCGCACATCGCAGGCCGAATCGGCGCATTGCAGGCCTCGGCTAAGGAGATCGACTGGGTGAAGCGGAAAGTCGTCGTAGACTATGCCGACTTACGCAAGTCTGATGTCGTCGTTTGCCTCTCAGATACGGCGATGGACGATACGACGAAAGTCCAGGCGCAATGGGAAGTGAGCGTGGGTCGCGCCACGCTGCGACAGACGAAAGCGAAAAGTGGCACTAATGACCGCCCCTACCCCAAGCTCGAAAGGGTAAAGGCAGTTTGCTTGAGCGCCTACCTGCCACTTATCAGCCCAAACAAATGTGGTTGGCGGCAGATATTGCACAGGCAGCATTAAAAGGGTGGGACATTCAACATGAAAACCGGCCGTTATGCCCTTCGCTCTCTTGGCGTAGAAAAGTAAATTGGCCTATCTGGAACCAAGCGCCGGACGGCGTGTGGACGCGCAACCGACAATATCGCCCCATACCTGCGGCGAAGGAACGCTCACTGCGCGATTCGATACGCGGCGCCTACACGCATCAAGACAATATCAAAGGTTTGCAAGCGTGGCAGCCCCTGCGGCTTTCCCCAAAAGGAGGCGGCGCGAGCGATATGGCGACTTGATGCGCCAAGGCAAGCCATTGAACCCGAACGATATAGCCTTGCAGGACGTATTCCCTGCAAATCGACACGCTGACTTACGCCGAAAAACGTATTGAACGCCAACGCAGCCCACGCGGCCTTTGTCGAGAAGTGCGGCTTGCAGGTGAAGCGCATCAGCGGGCCGATCTATATGGATCAGCAACGCCTCATTTTTGCCCAACATGGCCCCCTGCATACGGCGCATTCTAAAGTATCTATTGGTCTGCGTTTCCCATTGTCGACCTTCGATCCCGATAGTCGGACGAAGATGACGCTTCACTGCGATGCTCAACTGGGGTGGCAGGACGTAAAAACTTGGGACGAAGCTACGTGCCCGCGCGACTTGCTACGCGTCTATCCAAAAACGATGCTTCGCATAAAGGGCGATTTTAGTGGGAATCTGCGGCGTTTTTACTTTCGGAAATACGACATTGGAACTGCCGGCTTGATCCGCTTGCAAGCGAACGGTACTTTTGCTGAACGTGGCATCAGCGCAACGCAGCGGGCGATTAACATCCGCTCGCTGACAACGGGCGCCGGACTGCCGCGCTTGTACAAACAGCTCGCGCCTTCGGCTGCCGGCAGCGTAAAAATTGCCCAACAGAATGCAGACTTCGGGACGCGTCAACTTCAAGGGGATAATTATGGTTTGATCTGCGACTGGCGGTAGGGACAAGGACGACTGTCGGCAAAAAGGCAAGATAGATTTGCGTGCACAAAGTTATACGGCCGACCTGCAAGCTCAACGCTTCCCGCTGAAAGTCTTCCTGCCGACGATGGGATTAAATGATTTCGGGGCACATCGTAGCCAAAGGAAACGGATATGATTTAATCTCGGCAAGGCTCAACTGAAAGCCGACGTAGCATCAACCGCTTCGCTTATGGCGGCTACGACTTGAGGCGGACTCCGCTTCAAGACTTTGCTAAAAGGACATATGGCGCTCTTTTGAAGCAGCCGTTAACAACGAGATTGTCAAAGGTGATGTGAAGGCAGAACTTACATTGGAGCGCTTAATCAGCATTAAGGCTGATGCTAATATAGAACAGGCAGATCTGCGCCGCTTGAACGTGACGACCGATACGCTCTCGGCGGGCGGGCAACTACACTTATACGCATCAACCGACCGCCAATTTAAGCGGATTACAGCCAATGGCATCGCGGATCACTTGTTTGCGGTCTCTCCATCGCGAGGTTTCTCGACGGATGATATACACTTCAACTTCAAAAACGGGTAGTGACTCGACGATGGTCGGGATCAACAGTGGCGACCTGCGGTTGCTGCTGGCTACGAAAGGCGACATCAATCGCCCTCACACCGCGACTGGCGCGACTGGGCACGCTACTGACGAAGCAGATAACTGATCAAAAATTGGATCAAGAGGCTCTTAAGCGCGAATTGCCCGTAATGGATCTGCACTTAGAAGCAGGGCAGAGTAACCCGATTGGGAACTTCTTGCATTTTTAATGGCTATACATATAATAAAATATACGTCGATCTGCACGCAGAATCCGACGGCGGGCGTCTACGGAACGGCATCTAGGGCGCTTTAAGCAACGGGGACCGTTCTTAGATACGATTTACGCAAACCTTAGTCAGGACACGACGGGCGTACGTATGGAAGCGTTTGTGAAAAACTATACGAAGCGCAATCCGAATAAGTTTGAAATACGTGCGCAGGGCTATCTGCTCTCGTCAGGGGGCGGGATTGATGGCGCAATTCTACGACAACGATGGCGAAAAGGGCATCGATCTGGGCCTAAAAAGCCGACTTGGTCGAAAAACGGACTAAAGGTTATGATCTCGCCGGAACATCCGGTGCTGGCTTATCGCAACTTTACGGTCAATAAAGACAACTATATTTTCTTCGGAAAGCAGAAGGAAATTGCGCTAACGTGGACTTGCTGGCGGACGATGGGACGGGCGTGAAGCTCATAGTGCTCGGGCGATTCGATTAACGACATTGCACTCTCGATTAACAACTTAAACTCGGAGAACTGTCGACGGTCTTGCCGTATCTGCCAACCATGAGCGGAAAACTCTCAGGTGATATTCATATTTTGGACAATCATAAGACGTATAGTGCGATGGCTTCGCTCCAAACGAGCAACTTCTCATACGAAGGTACGCCCCTCGGATCGCCGGGGTGGAGCTGATGTATCTGCCAAAGGATAAAGGAGAGCATTATGTGGAAAGCTACATCTCTACCGACTATGCTGAAAACAAGTTGTCGGCAAAAGGTACGTATACAGAAACGGGAGGGGGTAGTTTTGACGGAACCGCTACGATTGGAGGGATTCCGCTACTCTTCTTCAATTATTTCCTCGACGGGACGGAAATTGCACTGCGCGGAAAGGCAAATGGGGAAGTGGAAATCAAAGGCCCGCTGAAGCGGCCTGCAATTAACGGCAGTTTGACCCCGATTCGGCACATATAGCTTCTGGAAGTGTATGGTTTCGATTTCAAACCGGAACAAAGGCCGATCCAAATTGTGAATTCTAAGATCACATTTGAGAATTATCAACTCCTATCGACGGGCGAAGCGCCGCTTGTCTTGAACGGCGACGTGGATATGTCGAACCTCTCGAAGGTCTATCTGAACTTGGGACTCCAGACGAAGAATTTTCGAACTTATCAATCACGCATCGCAAAGCGAAATCTTTGCTCTTCGGAAAAGTCTTCTCGGACATCAACTGCACAATAAAAGGGCCGGTCAACAACTTATCAGTGCGCGGCGATCTACGTATTTTAGACAAAAACGGATCTTACATACATTCTGCGCGATTCTCCGTTGACGGCAAGCAATAGTTTAGACGGACTCGTGGAGTTTGTGAGACTTTAGCGATACAACTAAAAGCTGAAGTAGCCATCACACCAGATTATGGCGTCAATATGGTGCTCGGCATAAACATAGCTGAAGATGCCAACTTCCACTGTTTGCTTTCGGAAGACGGACAAAAGCTATGCGGACCTCAAGGTGGCGGCTCGCTCACTTTTCCGCTACACGCCGTCGGGCGAGATGCGCTTAGTGGGTAAGCTGACAGCGCAAGATGGGAAGATTAAATCACGAACTGCCCGTCATTCCGCTACGCACATTTGACCTCAAAGAGGAAGCACGATCACCTTCACGGGGGATCCGGTCAACCCAACTTTAGATATTACGGCGACGGAGCGAATGAAGACGTTCGTTAGTTCGGATGATCAACGCCGCGCCGTAGTCTTCGACGTCGGGCTCAAACTTACGAAGCCCCTTGATCAAATGGGTTTGGAGTTTACGATTGAAGCGCCCGAAGATTTGGCGGTTCAGAATACGCTGGCATCAATGAGCCAGGAGCAAAGAAGCAAAGCTGCGGTGGCGATGATGGCAACGGGAATGTTCATAGCCGACAACTCCTCAGCCGGCTCAGGCTTCAAGGCCAACAATGCGCTAAACGCTTTCTTACAGAATGAGATTCAGAACATCGCCGGCAAGGCTTTTGAAGACCGTAGACATTAGTTTAGGCGTAGAAACCGGCACTTCCACGGTTGGAACAGTCACAACCGACTACTCTTTCCGGTTTGCTAAGCGCTTTTGGAACGATCGTACTCAGCGTCATCATCGGCGGCCGCGTCAGCGCGGGCAAAGAAGCCGACAACAGCGCTGAGAGTATCATCAACAACGTCAGCATAGAATACAAAAATCAACCAAGGCGCCACTCGCTATGCCCGCATCTTCTATGAGCGCGACTCGATTGATCCGCTCGAAGGCTTGCTCCACGAAGACCGGCGTCGGCTACTCCGTGCGCAAAAAGACGGATCGCTTCGGCGACTTGTTCATCTTCTGGAAGAAAAAGACGAAGGAGCAACAGCCGGCATCGAAGAAGAAGCAATAACCGACAAAGTTTATAACGACTTATGGCTTTTTAAGCACCTACTATTTCCCACCCTGCTCCTCCTTTTTGTTCAGTGCTTGCTCGACGACGAGCCAACTGCCCGAAGGCCAGGTGCTCTATACCGGCATCAAGCAAATCACTTACTCGCAAGAGCCCGTAAAACCGTCGAAGGTGAGGCGAGATTCCGTCGGCGTCATCACGACGATCTCCGACGCCGTCAATGCCATCGACGACGCACTCTCAGGCAAAAAGCGGCTAAGTACGCTTGCCAACCCTAGCAGTCAGATTCTGCTCTAAGCCGCAGCGGAGCAAGCAGCCGCCATGCCGCTTCGCGCAAGCAAGAGATCACGAAAGCCGCCTTAGAGACGGCCAAGGAAGAAGTAAAGCCGTATTATTATCGGCCAAACAATGCCTTGTTTGGTTCATCCCTATCATAGCTCGCCATTGCAGTTGGGCTTATGGGCCCTACAACGCCTTTTGGTGAAGTCGGAGACCAAGCTCGGCAAATGGTTGTTTAAGGGTTTCGCCACGACGCCCGTACTTATCACGAACGTTAGTCCGGATATGCGCGCCAAAGTGGCGCAAAACACCCTTCGCAACTATGGTTTTTCAACGGCAAAGTCAATTATGAAGTGAAGCCGGAAAAGAATCCGAAGAAAGCGAAAATAGCCTACGCCGTACAAGTAGGCCCTTTGTCGCTACTCGACTCCATCGCTCACCTTCTCTTTCGCCCGCACAAGACAGTTTGCTAAGATGCACGCACGACAAGCGCCTACTCCGCAGCGGAGATGCTTTTTCCGTCGTCCGACTGACTAATCGAGCAAGCGCGCATCAGCAAAGCTCTTTCGCAACGCCGGCTACTATTTTGGCAGGACAACTACACGACGTTTCAGGCCGACACGCTGGCGCGCCGCCAACTCGTCCAACTACACGTACAGCCCTTGCCTGTGATTGACAAGCGCGCGCTTCGGCCGTGGAAAATTGGGGAAACGCACATTACCGTGAGGCGTTACGATTCGGAAATACTCGAAAAGACAAAATCAAAGCGCTTTTTCACGTTCAATTATTCAGGAAAGCACATCCCCTTGCGCTCATCTATGTGGCGCCAAGCCGTCACGCACAAACACGGCGAACTATACAGCTACGACAATCAGCGCACTACGCTTGAAAAGCTCAACAACATCGGCGTATTCCGCCTGTTAGACGTAGAATATATCCCGCAAGATACGACCGATCTTTGCGATTCGCTCGACCTTTATGTGACGGCCGTGCTGGATAAGCCTTACGAATCAGACTTTGAGATGAATGCTACGCTCAAAAGTAACCAGCAGGTAGGGCCGGGAATGAGTTATGAACTCTATAAGAACAATGCTTTTCGCGGCGGAGAGCGCATTTCGTTCAAACTCTTTGGCTCTTATGAATGGCAAATTCGCACCGGGACGGAACGAAACAGCTCTTTGCTCGACTCTTACGAGCTCGGCTCGCAACTGGCCTTCCACTTTCCGCGCATTTTCTTCCCCTTATCTCCAAGAAGCGCCTGCGCTTTTCCGGCCCAAACGACTTTTTGCGCTCAATACAGATTGGAAAAACGCACCAGCTTCTTTACGTTGATCAATGCAGGCGTCAGCGCAAAAATATACGTGGCACTAAAAAGCAAACGCCTTGCACGAACTCGTGCCGCTAAGCATCGATTTCAATAAAGTGTTGTCCTCCTCTCACGCCTACGATTCGATACTCCTGGCCAATCCTGCTTTGGCCGTGTCAATGCGTAACCAGTTTGTGCCGGCTATGTCTTACCTCTTCACTTATACGTCGGCCGCTCACCACCGCAACCCCGTTATGGTGCAGGTCTTGGCTAAACAAGCCGGCAACCTCACGTCGGGCCTCTACGCCTTAGCGCGCAAACCGTTTAATCAACGCGATAAGAAAATGTTCGGCTCTCCCTTCGCGCAATTCTTAAAGGCCACGGCTGAGTTGCATATATACGTATAAGATTAATAGTTCGCTCAAATTGGCCACACGCTTCTACGGCGGCGTACTCACGCCTACGGCAACAGTTCGCGCGCACCTTACCTGAGCAGTTTTATGCCGGCGGCGCCAACAGCGTGCGCGATTTCGCAGGTGCGCAGCATCGGGCCGGGATCCTACAAGGCCGGTAATTCGAAGTACGCCTACATTGAGCAGACGGGCGACGTCAAACTGGAAGCCAACGCCGAACTGCGAGCGCACCTCTTCGGCAGCCTTTTACGGCGCGCTCTTCTTAGATGCCGGCAACGTATGGCTGCTACGCAAAGATGCGCAACGGCCGGGCAGCGAGTTTAATTTGCGAAACCTCGCAGCAGATTGCCGTCGGCACGGGCGTAGGCTTGCGCTACGACTTGCTTACTTGGTGCTGCGCTTCGACCTCGGCGTCGGACTCCACGCGCCCTATGCTACGAGTAAGTCGGGCTTTTATAATATCGACAAATTGCGTACACGGCCTCGTCTTCCACTTTGCCATCGGTTATCCCTTCTGATCCGGATAACCTGACCATTCCATTTTTCTGATACAAACGCATTATCCGACCCTCAGCGCTTCGGGCGATGCGTTGTGCGCCTTCGCTTATCGTTTGCCGCCGCCAAACCATCGTTTGCTGCCGCCAAACCATCGTTTGTTCCCGCCAAACCATCGTTTGCTCCCGCCAAACCATCGCACCCCTAAGCGCGACAAGCGAAAAAGCGCCACGCCGCCGGCCTAATCCAAGCATAGCTCACCCTGCCCCTGACGCTACGGACGCAAAGTGGCATCCGGCTCAGGACAGAGACAACCACAAAGCTTGCAAATCTGCATTTTTGAGGAAAGAAGATTAGGAAATACATTGATGCCCACGCGCTTTTTCCCTTTAAATTTGCAGCGTCTATCGCCTATGGCGAAACAAAGACGCTTCGACCATCGCTCAGCGATGCCGGAGAGCCTCTTGACGGACACTTTTTAATTAACTCCTCAATACAACCCAAATCTATGAAAAAGTTACTTTTCTCCTCGCCTTTTTGGCCCCTTATGGCGCAGGCTGATGGAGGATGTGGTTTTCAAACTGATGGAGCAGCAGCATTTGGCCGACTCGCCAAAAAGGCCGGACTGAAGATGCCGCTCAGCCAATTGTAGCGAACGAAACGGCCCCTCGCCCGCGATGCAATCGGCCAGTTCGGGCGCGGCTGCATTTCGGGCGAAGTGATCTCGCCCGACGGACTTGTGCTTACCAACAACCATTGCGTGGCTACTCCCTGGCGCACGGTATCAGCACGACGCAGCGCAACATCTCGCGCGATGGCTATTATGCGCAAAAGCCGCGCTGAAGAATTGCCCGTTCGTCAAAGACTTGACCTTTACGTTTGTCATCGCGATCGAGGACGTCACGGAAGCCGCTCGAAGCAGCTGCCAAAGCGGTCGGCGTCGATACCCACACGATGCAGAGCCAGAGCTTCTGAGCCCCTTCGGCGCAAAGATGTTCAAAGCATCTAAATATAGCACGATGCCCGGCGCCCACGGCAGCTAGTAGCTTTCTTTAGCGCCAACCGCTTCTATTTCTTTTGTGGAGCAGACATATAAAGACGTTCGTCTCGCTAGTCAATCCGCCACTAAATATTGCGCAGTTTGGCGGTAATCAAGACAACTGGGCCTACCCGCGCCGCCAAACCCCGACTTTTGCCATCTTCCGCATCTACGCTGACAAAAAGGACAGCCGGCTGCTTACAGCGCAAAAGAACGTTCCCGCTGAAGCGCGAGACGTATTTGCCCATCTCTGCTCAAAGGCATTAACGAGGGCGATTACACGATGGTTATGGGATTCCTCGCCGCACACAGCGCTTCTGACCAGCGACGCGTTATCCCACCTTATGAGCGATACGCATCGCCCCGTCGTCGAAGCCGGCCGCGTCGAATTGGCTTTTCAACGCTACGGAAATGGCGCGCAGCGAAGCTGAAAAAGCTCTGCGTTGCAAGACGCAAAGAGACAGAGCTTGAACAACCCTCGTCAAAACTATGGCGGCGCCATCGAATCTGGCGTGCGCAAGAATAAGCTCGTAGAAACGCGCTACGTAAGGAAGAAAAAGCTTTTCAGGCTTTCAGAAAAGAGTGGCAACCCGGCTTACAAGACCGTGGTTGGCGACATCGCCAAACTTATGAAAGCGTACGGCGATAGCGTGCACGACGCAACCTTGATTACGCGCACCATTCTCACATCGGACATCTTCGTTCACCCGCTCGACGCGGCCAACTTCCCTACGCTTGATGCGCACCGGAAAGCCCGAAGATAAAGCAGCTGTAGCAGAACGCTTACGCGCAGCGCTCTACATCACACCGGGCAAATCTGACTATCACAAGACAAGCGCCGCTACGCAGCCTTAGCCCCCGTATGCGGCGAAAAACTGCCGCTTGCAAAAGCTCAAAAAGCCTTGAAAGTGCCCACGGCTGAAGAGATCTGAGTGAAAAATCTATCGTCCGTCGCGCGCTGCTTTGGACGAATTCTCCAACATCCCGACACGACGGTCTTCCTGAACGATCCTATTTTATCGCATTATGCTCAAGACGCACGTCCCCTTGGCGCGTTCTGCCGGCAATGCCAACCGCCGCCTGCCTCGATTTGCAAACGCACTTACGTGAAAGGTATACTCGAAATGACCACCTCTCAAAAGCGCCCGACGCCAACTCGACGCAGCGCTCACCTGGACGGACATCGCCAGCATGAAACCGCGCAATGCGGTCAGCTACGATTGGTGTACGACACTCGAAGGTATGTTTGAGAAAGAAAATCCGAACGCATAGCGATTACGTAGTCAACGAACGGATGCGCGAACTCTATGAGGCAAAAGATTTTGGCCAATGTGCGCGCCAAGATGGCAACCCAGACGTGCTTCATCTCAAACAACGACATCACGGGCGGCAATTCCGGTTCGGCTGTTCGGAACGATCGCGGCGAAATCATTGGTTTGGCCTTCGACGGCAACATCGAAAGTTTGATGAGCGACTTCCGCTATGATCCGAAACCGCAACGCTGTATCTCTGCCGACATTCGTTATGTGCTCTGGGTCGCAGATAAGGTTGGCGGCTCAGCTATATTTTTGAAGGAATTAAAACTGATCAAATAAGCGCCCAACGCGCTTGAGCGAAATCATACATTAGCATTATAGCTGTCGGCAAACGCACTTTTGCTGACAGCTACAATTTTAATCGTACGAACAGACGCCAACGATCGATGGCAGCCTACAAGCGCCGTAGAGCGCAAATCGGTGACGGTGCTCCGCCGGCACCGGACCGCGCCGGCAGCGCGCGACAAGCAGACCTTTCTCACTTTTTATGACAGAACAAAGAGGTGGCAAACATCTTAAGTTGTTGATGTCTACCACCCTCAATTGCTTTTGTCGGGTGACTGATTCGAACCAGCGACCACACGCCCCAGACGCGTACTCTAACCGGGCTGAGCTACACCCCGCAAACGCCTCAGCGTTGTAAGCGAGTGCAAAAGTAGAGAAACTTTTTGATTCAAACCAAATAAATGGCTAAAAATCACACCTCTGCACGAAGATCTTATTGTATTTTGGCCGACGGAAGCAATCCCTATCTCGCCGCTTCCCAAGCAGCGATGCGCCTGTTCGTCATATAATACGGCAAATTGGCCTGGTGCGATGACCTTGAATCACTGTCGAATGCAACGCATACTTCCCGCCTCGCACAACCAGTTGGTCTCGGCGTGAACTCCCGGTGATAGTGGCGCACCTAAACGTAACCCGATAGTCGCCATCCGCCTCGTAGGGATTGTGAGGCATGAAGTGCGGCATTTTCATACGGAAGGCTTTTGCCGTAAGCTGCCTTTCGTCCAAAGCCACGGCTCACATATAATATTGCGTTTGATATCCTTGCGCACAACGTACCACGGACCGCCGCCGAAACCTAAACCTTTTGCGCTGCCCGATGGTGTAAAAACCAATAGCCATTGTGCTTTCCGATGATATTACCTGTCTCTTGTTCTACCACCAGCCCTTCTCTTTTTCGCCCAAATACGTGCGCGCCAATCTCCGAAAAACTGATTTTCCCTAAAACAGATGACCTTTGGCTATCTTTTCGCTTGGCTGGCGAGATGAGCCGCCTGCGCGATCTGCTCAACCTCATCCTTCATCAATCCACCTATGGGAAAGATGAGCTTTACGCACACTAAAGCCGTCCAATTGTGCGAGAAAAATCTGTCTGATCCTTACCGGGTCAGGGTGCCGTGGTGAGCCAGACCTCTCCCGCCTCGTCTGTTTCAGTCTGCGCATAGTGTCCCGTGGCGATACGATCGTAGTTGTGGCCCCTCGCGCCCCTCAAAAGCAGCCAAATTTTATGTACTTATTGCACATCACGTCGGAGTTTTGGCGTCAACCCTCTGCGCAATCGGTCGATGATGTACCCGACTACTTCGTCCCAATACCCTTTTGCAGATCGATAAGTTGGAGTTTGCAGCCATAGCGTCGGGCCACGGCCGTCGCCATCTCCCAATCCTCCTCCGCCTTGCAGTCCCATCTCGCCTCAGGTGTCCGTTGCTGATCTTAATATAAAAGAGATCGGGCGTAATACTGCGCTTTCAGCAGGTGAACAGCAACGGCGCTGTCCACGCCACCAGAAATAAGTGCAGCTGTCTTCATACTCCTCATTTGCGGGCGAAGTTATACTTTTCAGGAGAAACCGCCCCAAAAATAGGGGAGTTTTAGGTATTTTCTTATCTTTGCCCTCCGGCGTTATTGCCCTTATGGTGAAAAACGAATCTCCGGAGCGCCGGCCGAAAACATATGACAATGAATAAAAAGAGACGTTCGACAGTCATACTACGCCAAATTCCGGCTTTCCAACGTGCTCCAAAGCAAGCGCAAGCATCGTTATCCGCCGCGCTTTGCGCCATCCGCTTTCTGGGGGTCTTCTCTAGGCTTGATTTTTGTTTTTGGCTCGGAGCTTTTTGTCAGCGTATTCGCGGCCACGGGCATCGATTATACGTTTAGCTTGGCGCCCTAAGTACAATTTTATGAGATATACTTTTCAAGCTTCACTCTTCGTCATAATACCGCTGATCTGGATTTCGTTCATCAGTCTACGCATTCGCACCGCTCATCAAGCGCATTATTGATCGTGAGTACTCTTCGGAGCGTCCCGGAACCAACTGAAGCCGACGAGTCTTCAGCTTCTGCCTGAGCCACCGCCCTTTTTAGCCATTTATGCCAGTTTTGATATGACAGAACCGAAAGATTTGAAACTATACCACAACATCTCGGAAGTCAGCCAAGATGTTTGATGTGAAAGAGACGCTTCTGCGTTATTGGGAGGACGGTCTTCCGCAGATTTCGCCCAAGAAAAGCGGGCCGCAATATCCGGCAATATACAAAGGAAGACATAGAACAAATACGCATTGTCCACACTTTGTCAAGGTGCGCGGACTTCGCCTCGCCGCGGCCGCACAATTATTGCGAAAAATAAGGAAGGCGTCGTGCAAACGGCTGAGTTTCCCTGACGAACCACGCGCCATCTGCAGCAGAACTGGTGCGCCTTAAAAGTCGACATAAGCGACTGGAATGAAAGTAGAAAACAGCTTTTGTATGTGAAAATTGCGGTCAGGAATCAGCCATGATCAGGCCGCCCGGCCTGCGGACAATGGAACACATTCAAGGAAACTGCCTCGCGCCTCCGCTTCGCAGCAGTCTGGCGAGCATTGCTGAGCGCACGCTAAGCCAAGATGCAGGCGCAACAGGCGTGGACCCCTGTCGCTTTCAGCCGTATCAGGCCGACGCGGTGTCGCGTTATGATCTCCACGACCCCGAACTCAACCGCGTTTTTGGTGGAGGTTTAGTGCCCGGTTCTTTGATCCTGCTCGGCGGTGAGCGTGGGCATCGGCAAGTCTACCTTGCTCCTCCAGACGCTGCTTCGCCTTACCGACCGCAAGGTTCTTTATATCAGCGGTGAAGAAAGCGAACAGCAGATCAAACTCCGCGCCGATCGTTTAGCGCCCTCAGCTCTGAAACGATTGTTCGCTCCTGCGCGAAACCAATCTGGAGCGCAGTCTTTCGAACAGTTGCGCGACGTTTCGCCGGATCTTTAATCATCGACTCCATTCAAACGATGGCTACGGAAACCATCGATTCCGCACCCGGCAGCTTTATCGCAAATCAGGACCTGCGCCGCGGAGTTTTGAGTATGCCAAGTCGAGCGCCACGCCCGTCCCTGCTTGTCGGCCACATTACCAAAGATGGCGCCATCGCAGGTCCGAAAGTTTTGGAACATATCGTTGATACCGTGCTTCAATTCGAAGGAGATCGCCACTATTTCTATCGTATTTTGAGGAGCATCAAGAATCGTTTCGGCAGCACGGACGAACTGGGCATCTACGAAATGCGAGCGGAAGGTCTCGGCCCGTAGCCAACCCCTCCGAACTCTTATTAACGGAAGGCACAGACGAGTTAAGCGGCATCGCCGTTGCCGCCGCCGTCGAAGGCGCTCGCCCCTTCCTCATCGAAGTGCAAGCGCTGGTCAGTTCAGCAGCACGGCACGCCCCAACGTTCTGCCACCGGCTTCGATCTTCGCCGTTTGAACATGCGTTTTAGCGGTATTGGAAAAGCGCGCCGGTTTCAAATTGGGGGCTAGGGACGTATTTCTTAACATCGCCGGCGGCCTGCGCGTCACCGACCCCGCCATAGATTTGAGCGTCATCGCCGCCATTTTATCGAGCAAGTAGATATTGCCATCGATCGCACGATTGCGATGGCCGGCGAGGTAGGTCTGAGCGGCGAAATCCGCCCCGTCACCCGCATCCGCCAGCGCATTGCCGAGGCCGCCAAACTTGGTTTCAAGCGCTTCCCTGCTCCCCGAGGCCTCTCTCAAAGGTCTGGGTGCGGAGGTCAATATTCAGTTGATCCCCGTGCGCCGTGTCGAAGAAGCCCTGCAAGCCTTGTTTCGCTACAGGCCGATAAAGCGCCGCCCGGCGCTATTTTTATCCTGCACATTCAATCATTCTCCCCACAGTTCCCTTTTCCGGTATGCAAAGAAATCCAACTCCGCCTCACGCCCGATATAGCTCTGCAAGAAGAAGCTTTGTCGCCATTGTGCCGCCGAACTCCACCTTGCGCCCGATTCCATCCGCGCTATGCGCCTTTTGCGCAAAAGCATCGATGCGCGCCAGCGTCGGGTTTTCGTCAATCTCACGGTCCTGCTTTTTATTGATGAAGACGAATCCTCCGTGGCTTTTTGAGCCGATCCGCTACGGCGATGTTTCCCGTGCGCCCCTGCGTGGTCGTGGTCGGCGCGGGCCGGCCGGCCTCTTTGCAGCTTTGCATTTAATCGAACTCGGCCTCTGCCCCCATCCTCTGGAGCGCAGCAAGGACGTCCACGAGCGCCGCAAGCGACATCGCCCGCATCAAGCAGCATCAGACGGTAGATCGGAGAGCAATTATTCGTTTGGCGAGGGCGGCGCCGGCGCTTACTCTGACGGCAAACTCTATACGCGCAGCAAGAAGCGCGGCAATGTGGATAAGATTCTGCGCATCTTTGCGCAGTTTGGCGCACAGCCAAGCATTCTCCACGATGCGCACCCTCATATCGGCACCGACCGACTCCCGCTAATCATCGAAGCCTATGCGCAAGCAGATCATCGAAAGTGGCGGCGAGGTCCACTTTTCAGACCTGCGTCGATGGCCTTTTTGCGCTCAAGAAGAGCGCGTCGTCGGCGTGCGCACGACGGCCGGCGCTGAGTTTTTAGGGCCGGTCATCTTGGCTACGGGCCATTCGGCGCGAGATGTCTACCGCTTTCTCCGCCGCGATGGCATCCGACTCGAAGCGAAGGGCATCGCCGTCGGCGTTCGCCTCGAGCATCCTTCGCAACTCATCGACCGCTTGCAATATCACAATCCGCAAGGGCAGGGGGCAAATATCTGCCGGCTGCCGAATACAATTACGTAGCGCAATGCGATGGGCGCGGCGTCTATAGTTTTTGCATGATGTCCGGGCGGCATTGTCGTCCCTGCGGCCACCGGCGCGCGTCAGATCGTTGTAAACGGTATGTCGCCCTCCCATCCGCAACAACACCGCTTGGAGCAATTCCGGAATGGTCGTGGAGACGCGTCTCGAAGATTTAGACGGAGAATTGCGGCCCTTTATGGAAGAACGCTTTGCCGACTCTCGCTTTTCGGAAGAACATAGTGACTATTTTTGACGCCGAAAACTCCGCTCATGCTTACTTCCCAAGAGGCTTTGGAAGAGACCTGCTGGCTGCAAGGCCATCAACGCCAGACGGCGCCCGCGCAGCTATGCAAGATTTCGTCCGCGGCCGTTTAAGTTTCGACCTACCTAAGAGTAGCTACGCACCGGGCTTGGTCTTCCTCGCCCTCCACTTCTGGATGCCGACCTTTATCACCAGCGCCTGCAGCGGGCTTTGAAGTTTTCGGCCGTCGCAGTCGGGGATTTTTAACCAACGACGCACTTCATTGCGGCCGAGACGCGCACGTCTCGCCGGTTCGCATTGTGCGCGACGCACTTACGCTTCGGCACCTGCAACATCCCGGTCTTTATCCCTGCGGTGAGGGCGCGGGCTACGCCGTGGAGGCATTGTTTCCTCGGCGATAGACGGCGAGCGCTGTGCGGCATCGGTCGCGGCGAACATGGGCTTCATCAAAACGGGCCATCAGTAGAGAAAAAGATGCACCGCTCTCTTTGTTTGAGTCGGTGCATCTTTTGACATTCTGCCCAAAATCGGGCCATACGTAACCGTTGTATGAATTTTATGTGCCTTAAAAAGCACTTGCGCAAAGTTGCCGCTTTTTTTATCGTTGCACACCAAAACTGGGTATTCTTTAGTCTGATTCCTTACGCTTATCGCCCCTTTTCGCTCGTTTCGGCTTTGCTCCTCGCCTGCGCCGACGGCCTTTTCGGGGCGTAAAGCATTGGTCGCCATCGCTGCCGACTGTGGTTAGTTGCTTTTCACCACGATAAAAAGGTTTGTTCTCACGAGAAAAAGGGTTTGCACTCGTGATGAAAAGGCGTACGCGTCAGTGAGCGTAAACGGCGCCGGCGGAGGCTTTTTGGCCTCACGAATGAGGCCGAAAAGGGTGTTGGTTTGTGAGGCGCTGTTCGCAAAAGCGGCGATGTCGGCGCGCCAGAGCAAGCAGGATGAGTGGGTATAAGGTCCGGCGTTTTCCTAAAAACCTTATCTTTGCCTATTAAGAGATGCCGCTAGGGACATGATGAAAGAATCACTCATTATATATAAGGCTTAGCCGGCTGACGTAAGACCTTTACGCTCGTACTAAAACTACCTCGTGCAACTCTTATCGAAGGGCGTCGCACCGCTGGCATCTCTGGCCGTGACGTAAGCCATCAACAAGGCGACGACGGAAATGAAGCAGCGCATCCTCGCTTATTTGGTACGACTTGGCCGGAAGGTCGAGACAAACGATTTCACGCGTGCGCTGGCCGAGCGTCTCGGCCAACCGGCCGACCTCAAGCAGCGGGCGCAGGCGGCACTGGATGGGATCTTGCACGATTATGACCATTTCAGGTGATGACGATCGATAAGTTCTTCTAGCAACTCTTGTCCAACTTGGCGCACGAATTGGGTTTGTCGGCCAATTATCGGATTGAACTCGATGATCGAAAGGCCGTGGACGAAGCGGTCGACTTCACTCGATGCCATCGATGAGCGGGCGGATAAAAACTGATTGGCCGGATCGAAGACTTGATCGAGGATCGTATGCGCAGCAACAAGGGCTGGTCCGTAGGCCGCGATCTGAAAATTTCAGCACGAAAACGTGCTGAGTGAGGTTTTCCAACTGCGCGAGAGCGACTTGCGCAACCGGCTGAACGATGCGAGCGGATGCGGCGCTGCTGGCAAACGTTGCGCGCAAAGGCTGACGAATGCGGGGCGCCGACCGGCGCGGCGCAAAACCTAATCGATGAATTGACGGCATGTCGCTCGAAGGCTTTAGTCGAAAGGCGAGTATGTGACTGCTTTTGCGCGAAAATTGCTCAATGGCGATTTGGAAGAGCTCACGAAGTCGGTCTGCTCATATATTGAGGACCCGCAAAAATTGCTCAACAAAAACGTAACCGACGACGGCCGCGCGGCAAACGTATCTTCGTATCGCTTGGCTGCATTGGTCGATTTGGTTTCCACGACAAGCGCGGACCATTTTAAGTTGCCGGTTGATTCTTAAAAACTTGGAATCAGCCTTCCTCCTCAACGCCGTAGCCGCTGCACTTGACCTCGTTAACAGCCAACAGCCGCTTTCGCTCGCCAAAACAAAACTGCTCTTCCACGAGATGGTCGGCGAGCAAGATGCGCCTTTCGTATTCGAGCGCGCGGGCAACGGGTTGCGCCATATCCCTGATCGACGAGTTTCAAGATACGGCCCGCCTGCAATGGAATAACATCAAAAGTCCGCTCCTCAACAGCCTCGCCGAGGGCAACACCTGCCTCCTCGTTGGCGACGTAAAAGCAAAAGCATTTACAGATGGAATGGTGGCGACTGGAATATCCTACAAAACATTGAAAAGAATACCCTGCGGCACGCGTAAAAGTGGTTGCAGTGAAAATTATCGCAGTGGGCAGCACATCGTAGACTTTAATAACGCTTTCCGGCGGCCGCGCAAATGCTGGATCGATTGGAAACGGATGAGACGGACGACGCCGCGCACCTGCTGCGAGACATCTATGCCGATGTTTCGGCAGTTGCCGCCTCGAAAAACGGCCGATGGCTGCGATGAGCGTAACGCTGCACGATGCAGAAACCGACGTGCTCGATGCGGGAAGCGGAGGCTTCGCTACCAACAAAATACAAATGTCTCCGGCCAAACCGGCGTGGCCTATACGGATATGGCGATCCTCGTCAGGCGAAACAAGGAGGCACAGGCCATAGCCGAACGCTTCGCGGAGCAGCATTTGGACGTGCCGCTCGCTTCTGCGGAGGCATTTCTCCTATCGGCCTCCCCCGTCGTGCAACTCTTAATCAGTGCGTTGCGCTGCTTGATGGACGAAAGGATACTTTTGTCGCAAGCCGTCGCCACGCGGATCTATTGCAGACCATCTTGGCCGAAAAATCGCCCGATGAGCGACATCATCAGCCGGCTCAACGCTGCTGCCACGCAGCTTTTGTCAGGCGCCACGCGGCCTTGGCGGAAATGCCGCTGTTTGAACTCATAGAGCAACTCATCTTGATTTTACGACCGGGCGCTCGGACGAACGCATCGACATAAGCGGCGAAAGCGCTTATGTCACGGCCTTTTTGGACCAAGTATTAGCCTTTCTCGACGAAAATCCGTCATCGATTGAAGCCTTCCTTAATTTTTGGGACGAGGAAGCAGCGGCGAAGACCATTCCCTCAACGGCTGCTCGACGGCATTCGCATCCTGACGATTCGCCTAAATCGAAAGGACTGGCCTTCCACACGGTGCTTATTCCCTTCTGCGATTGGGATAGTTTTTAACACAGCAAGGTAGTCGATCCACGCTTTGGGTGCATCCACGAGAAAGTCCGTACGACGAACTCCTACCTTGCCTATCGAACAAAAAAGCGGCGGCGCAATCGATTTTTCCAAACAGAATATGAGCAGGAATTGTTAATGCAAAAGGTAGATGGATTCAACGCGGCCTATGTTGCGTTCACGCGCTCAAAAAGAATCTTTTGATTTAGGGCAAAACGTGCCGCCGGCTCAAATCAACCGAGCGTTCCGGCAGCGTGATCGCGTCGTTCGCCGACCCGGACTTTGCGTCGGACGCGGATAGTGAGGACGCAGCGTTATCCATCAAGACTCTGGGGCGCCGTTGTCCCCTCGCAAACGGCCGGCAAACAAGCGGCGGGCGCAAAAATCCGTTTGACGCGAAAGCAGAAGCCGTTCCTTTCCACTTTACGCCGCAACCGGTACGCGCCATCTTGACAATCGAACAAATCGAAAGACTTCGTTCGCACGGGAAGCCGATCCCGACGACCTGCAACAAAGTTATATTGACCGCGGAAAGCGCTTTCATCGTCTGCTTTCCGACATTGATACGGTCGAAGACTTGCCCCTGCGCCCTTTGAAAACCTACGCCGCGAAGGTTTAAGCGGACCCGACGACGCCGAGGACTTGGCCTTCTCTGCGCGAAAAACGCTTGATGGACGCGAAAGTAAGTCGATGGTTCGACGGCTCATGGCGGCTTTTCAACGAGGCATACCATACTCTCCGCAACAACAACCAACTCTCGCGCACCGCCCGACCGCGTCTTGGTGAAAGACAAGCAGGCGGTGGTCATGACTTTTAAGTTCGGCGCGCCGCCGCGTCTCACGCCTTCGCAAGTCAAGACCTAGGTGCACCTGCTCAAACGATGGGCTACGAAAATGTGACCGGCCGAGCTCTGGTACGTGTATCAAAACAAGGTAGAAAAGTATTTCGTTATGACAGATCCTTTTCTTCAGCTCGTCGCGCAAGACTTACGGCGCCGAAAAAGTAGACTTCGCGCACACCACGGTTGTCTTTCCGAACAAGCGTGCCGCTTTATTTTCATGAATACCTGCTGTCGACGAAAAGCCGTTTTGAGCGCCGCGCTTTTTGCACCATCGGCGAACTTTTTCGGCCTTTTTCGAATCACGGCGGCAGATCCTATTGAAACAATCCATCCGTATGTATCGCATTTATGCGGACTTGGCGCAGACGAGCGAGCCTTTAGATCTTTTTATGGCTGGGGCGAGCGCCTTTTGTCCGACTTCGAGCAGGTCGATAAAGCGATGACGGATGCGGGCGCTTGTTCGTCAACGTCAAAAGACTATAATGCGATCGACTTTGGCAACTTTTTGAGCGACGAACAGCGGGCTGCGATGAGCAGGCTTTTACGACGGCGACGCACAAGTCCGCCGGAGGAGCATCCGAGAGCGGTATTTCGCTTTTTGGAACCTACTCTTGCCGCTCTACAAACCACTCAAATGCCGCCCTAAAACAAGATGGGAGGCCTGCAAGGCGCTATTTTTCGCGAAGTTGCGGAGCAGCTGAGCGCCGGAGGGATTTGGCTGGCTTTACCGATTCCGACTTTAGCCGTTTTTGTGGGCTTTAATGCGCTCGACAAGGTGGAGGAAGTCACTGTTCCAAACATTTTCAGCAGGCCGACCGCGCTTTGTTTTATTGGGATTATGACCGCTTTTTATATCGACGACACCGCAGAGGCGGGCCGCTTTCTCCGACAAAACTTGCGCCAATTCCAAAACGCCTTGGACGAGGAGTGTTTCGACAATTTTTCTATGATAAGGATTTCTGCTTCATGGCCGCACAGACGGAAAACGAGCGCGGCTCACGCGACGCAGTGGTTGAATAAGCACCTACAGATGAGCCTAAGCGCACGGGCATCGTGACTCGCGATGAGCAACTCTTGAAACTAACGCTTCACGCTCGCCGCCGAGCGTAGCAGAAGTCAACATTACGAAAGATTTCCGCTACGCACACCTCAGCTTACAGTTTGATGGAATCCTTTGAAACGGAGGCGGCGAAAGCTGAAACGGCTGCGCGTTCATCAAAATCGGCGACTCCGCCGACGGATATCGGTGCGCTCCTTGCCCCAACTTTCTGCGGCCATACAAGCGACTGCGCAGCAGGCGGACGCGACAGCGGAAGCGGCCGACGCAACGCCATCCGACAATGATCGGTTTCGCCAACTATCGGTCGAAGCTTTTTCCAATCCCATACGATTATCGAGCGCCTGCGTAGCCTTGTCGAGCGGAATGTTAACCGTTACGCCCCCACTCTGCATCGGCTGATCTCGCCGCTTAGCTGCAGGCATCGATCCCTTTTCCACGGCGAGCCGGTGGCGGGATTGGTATTGATGGGAATCTTGGAAACGTAACTTTAGACTTTGAAACATTCTCTCTTACTCTCAACCATCGAGGGCATTATGCCGGCTTCTGGCATCGAACTCTCATTCATTCCCTTTGCCATCAGGCGGCGCGTTCGGCTTGCCCTTCGACTACGCATCGTTCCGCCGTGGGCGCGTATTATTTTCTTCCGTCTTTGCAGCGCGCCCGCCACGTTACAAGCTTTACCTGTTAATGCAGACGCCCGACGGACACGCGGCGGTGAGATGCGACGGCATGATGTGCGCTCGTTAGCGGCCGTTTCCGGATACGTGACAAGAAGCCCCGAATGCGCGCGCGACTCGCTTCCGCAACCCACGTGCCGATTGAAGTGGCGCGCCCGGCAGACCTCTTGAGCGCCTTCAACTGTGCGCGGCGAGATGCGGGCGCCGCTTTCGCCCTCTTTCGACTCGTCAAATGCTACTGATTGCTACGACGTATGATCACCGCGTAGCCTCGTTTGACGCCCCACGAGGACACAGACGCCGCCCTCGACAACAGAATTTTTCGGCACCTATTTCACCAATTGGCAGAAGACTTTGCTAGCCTCTTTCGAAGGCAAAGGAGAGAGACGACTCAAAGATTGGCCTCATTACTATGCGAGCATCCTGAGCGACTCAATCCGCTGATTGAAGAGAAGCGTTTGCTGCAACAATGCGCGCCTTTATCGCTGCCGATGCAAACGGATTGTTCGCAACTTACTTTTCGCCGAATCGCTGGGCTTTACGACTACCGCTTTAGCCGACGGTGGAAATTGGTACGCGTTTGAATGCGCGGAACACGTCGACATCTCCTCCTGCCGCTCAAGATCACCCGGCACGGTGCGTCCTTTCAACGTGTAGGCGCGCATCGACCGCTTATAGACACAGCCCGCACGCCCTCGGGTTTGCGCACCTTGCGCGTAGTCGATTACAAGACGGGCACAGAGCTAGGCACAACAAGATGGAAAGATCTCTTCATACCGAAAAAGTAGGGCCCTACTACACTCTTCCAAACTTTTCTTCACGCTTTGGCGCGGTGCAGGATAAGGTGCGCGAGTTTACGTGGTGAGTGACTTGCCTCGTCTCCACCGTACTCTTCCACATTCCGCGCTTTATCATCACGCACGCTCGCCGATCCTCGATTCCTGGTGAAAGAGCATGTCTACGATTTTCGGCCCGTTGGCGTCCGGACTCGTCCGTGAGCAGAGTATCGAACCTCTACAACGTATGATGGACACGCCTACTTTCCGACAAACGGACGACTTGAACGTGTGCGCAAAGCCACTGCGATTTCCAACACTGTGCGAACGTGAAACGTAAAATCTGGATTATCAAGTTTTCGATATGCTGAACATAAACATCACGCCCGAATCCGCAAAAGCGTGGCGCCGCACATGCCGTAGGCGGCTGCTCGAAGCCGAAGTGGTCAACGGCCGACACCGGCCGCCCTCTGGCAGGAGATAGAGGCTTGCTGCGAGCAACTTCGGCGCGGCTTTTGATACGACGACGACTCGCCACAACAGGTGGCCGGCATTGCCGCAGCACGCGAGCGGGCTCTATAAAGCGGCCGGCTAAAGATCCGAGTCGGTATCGGCCTTCCTGCGAGCAGCCGAGCGCGCCGCGTGCTCCAAGGTAAAGCCGCCTCTTTCTATTGATACGCTCGTCTGTCGATTTCCAGGCACTTGGTATCCTCAGCCTGCGGCTGTTCTACCGCCGTGCTGGATCGGCGAAAAATTGTGGGCGATATCGATCAGTTTGGGCTGGCCGACCGTGCTGAACCGTCATGAGGCCATCGGACGCGGACAAACCCAACACAGCCGACCCGCCCGCAAGTTCCGAGATGCAGCAGGCGCTTTTCGCCACGCGAACGAGCGACAGTGTGTGCGCAACAATGCGCAAGCGAGGGCGTGACGACAAAGTTGTTTTAATTATCATCAACGGCTGGCGTGACGGTGATGCGGAAAAGGCTGCCGCGCGCTGGAGCATACTTGGTAACCGCCGACGCGCTACGCTAAAAGGCGGGCGAAAGTGGCGAGCAGCATCAAAGTGCTGACGGCTCAAGCGCCATCAGCATAGCGGCGGCGCCTCACTTCGTACGTACGCCGATCGGCTTGGCGGTCGCTGGGGTCGAAGCGCAGCCGGAAAATGCCTTTGGGCTTATTTCTCGAAACACTCATAGGCCGCATCACACACATAAGGGTTTCTTTTGATGGCAGCAATCCTATTGTTGGGTTGCTGCATTTTTGTTTCCTGTCTTTTATGGTGTACCTCTCTTTGCAAAGGTCTTGAAGCGAAAAAGGCTATTTTCTACCTCCCCATCGCATTGGGGCTGGCGATAAGTGGAGGTTTGCGTGGCTGTTTGCCGGGGAGCAAACCATCGTTTGCGTGCAGCAAATTACTTTCCAGCTTGAGGCGGCAGCAAACCATCGTTTGGTGGGAGCAAACAATAGTCAGCGTGGAATATGAAACATGCAAAAGACGGAACATGTCCGTCTGAAAAATAAAGTGCGAGCATCTTACAGGCAGATTCGCTGGAGTCTCACGCAAAACAATCGGCCGCTGCTGCGTGATGACGCGGAAGGGCTATCGGAGGATGGGTCGACTGAGCGAAATGGTGGGGCTGGAGGCGCGCGACGGCTCGCCGGTAAGTCAGATAGCAGTTTCGCTCGCCAAGATCCTGCGGTCCGGCGAATTGCATTTGCTGCCATCACTACCAGTGCTCGTCACGCGTGCTCTATTTCCTGGCGGCGCGATTCTTTCTTGATCGTAGCGCGTTTGTCGTATTCCTTCACCCGGCAGAGTCCCATATCCAGCTCGCCCGCCCGTTTTCATCGATACAGGCAGGCAGTAGCGGCACGATGAGTCAGACCCGCGTATCTGGTCTCCGTAGCTTCAATGGCGGATCTCTTCTTATTAAGGAGAAGTTTGCGGTCTGCGCCGCAGCTCGTGGCGATTGTAAAGTGAACCAAAAGCCATATTCTGGCCACATACGTTATGACTCCGTTACTTTCGCCATTATTGATGAAGCAAAATCGTAATCTATCGAGACCCGCGCTTCTTCCGAGGCGAATACTTTTCACTCTTCGTCCTCGTTGCATGATGCAGTCGCCGTCAGTCGGTTCAATTACGAAAACAATTGCGCTCCGGCACGCCAGCTTTGATGTTGACACGCAGGCTTCCAGCTTATTATTCTTTTATTATGGATGGTTGCAACTGTTTCAAAATGCTCCGCTCACATAAGCCGCTATCTGCGCTGTGTATATATGACGCTTCGCCTCGATAAACGCGTGTCGTCGTGATTGTCACCGGGATGCTGCTCAAAAGCGCCGAGAACTCCGCTCAGCAATCGGTAGTCGGAAGACATCTCGATGGCGGCGATACTGCTCTGTCGACGCGGCGGATGAGACGCGCCAAGTCGTCCGCCCCACAGCTTCAAAGCTCGGCAAACGGATTGTGGAAGAAAAGCGTCTGCAGCCGTTGTGAATGAGTTGGACAAATCCGCCGTCCATCACCTCTTCGCGCAAGACAGCATAGCCCCGTGCGCACCTGATCAGGCGTAAGCAGGCCGAAAGCTTCAGCTGAGAGTTTTGAACTGCAAAGCTAGTTTTGTAAGCATTCACAAAGACGTCGAGAAAAGCGTCCATTCCCCTCGGCGGCAGCGCGACGCAGGTCACCGTCGTTTGCTACCATCGGATTCATAATTGCAAAGTTAACAAGCTAAGGAGTTGCAGCGCCCAGCGCTTCTTTGCGCATCGCCGCAAGCATGCAAGCGCCGACGCGGGAAAAACGAGCGCGATGTCGCGGCGGGGCCACAAACAAAGCCTCTGGAAGCGCCTTCAAAACCAGAGGCAACCTGGCAACACAGCGCGGCCACCCTCGAGACAACATGGTTAAAATAGTTTTGAGTGCTCAGCCCTTAGCTTTCATTTCTTCATTTCATCGGGCGAATAGGAGAATGTTTATCACGCCTTTTGGCCTTCTTGGCTCATTGCTATACAGGTGCAGTCGGTAAATTTGAGCGCTATAGTATTGCCCATCTTTGCACTTCAAGATGGCTACTTTTCCCGACAGACTCGCATTCGTAAGGCAGTACACCACCCATGCCTCTGCAAGCGCTTCAAACCATTTGCAGAGCGCCGGGTTAACAAAGGCTATGGTTTTAGCATAACTGATGCGCTCATCATCATCGCGTATTCTTCGCATCGACAATGATTTTCTTTGACCTCTCTGTCTGGCGTCTTGAAGCCCGAAGGCGGTAGGCACCTCCTGTCACTCACTCAACTCATGGTTCTCGGTCGTTTCTCAAATCACTGCGCACCTATATTCGTTTTGGGTTCAAAGGTGGAAAGCCAACCGCTCACTCCTTTTAATTCTTTTGGGTTCTTTCGGTATTTTCGGCCATATTCCTTTCTGGGCAGTATGCCTTCCATCTGTGCCCTCTATTGTTTTGCTGTGCTTTGTAGACCCATCGCCTTTCACGCCTCCAGCAGTATTTCAGTTCCTGCCTCGACTTTAAACTCGATGTAGGTCCACGCATCGCACCAAAGCTGCCGAGTAGGCTGTGATTTGTTTTACCTTCCGCCGGAGCTTTCAGGATTCTGCCTGCCCGGGAGTTTAACGGTTTGGGTTCAGGCTCGATCCTGCTGGCACGTCGCAGTTGCAGTCACAAGAGTCAACCGCAGCCCTGCATCAAAAGCGCGTTTGGTACTCGCGATAGGATGTATTTAATTTTAATGCTGCAAAATTACGCCTTTCGTCGCTGGAAGGGCCGGTAATACCCAGCGCCGCAGCCATTTGATTTTCACCCCACCTGAAACGGCGTTGAAAAGCCATCGTATGCGTCGCACTGGCCGCTCCGCCAGTACATCGGCATCGCCAGTTCTTATACGCTTTCTCTGACGCAAACACATTACTATATATGGCATACGCGCAGAGCGCCTCTAATCCTCAGCAGGGCTGTGCTCAATATACCAAGAAAATCTGGTAGAAAAGGTCAGCCTACTTTATTTTGTGGCTCTTCGCGGCTCCTTCTGGCGTACTTTGTAGCAGCACTGAGCAGAAACAATCAACAAAACAAAACCTATGAGCATAAGCAAAGTTGATGCTTTTGCTGGGCATTGTCTTCGGCGATGGAAGGAAAGGCGAAAGGTCGCCGACTATTTTACGCCACGCCACGTGACGTCGTAGTCAGCTTCGTCGCTGAGCGGCCCGCAATGCAGGGGTACTACGATGGCTGAAAGTTGAAAGAACCTGTCGGCTGCGGTCTGCATCCTTCCTGTCTTTTGATGACGGCAAGCTGAATATCGTCGGTAATGCCGGTTGTGCGAATCGCGCCGGATCTCTTTTATGAACGAAGCGCGCGAACTTGAAAACGGCGGGCTATTCGGCTCTGCTCATAGATCGCTTGCACATCAGTCGGCGGCGCATTTTGATCCCTCCCAACTCATCGGATCAAGGCTTGACCGCGCTCACGAGGCGGCCGTGAAAACAGGCGTCGGATTCTACCGCAGCGCATCGGCCCCGCTCATTCTGGACAAAGCGCCGGCACGCATCGGCTTTGCGACAGTAGGTGACATTTTGTGACCTCAGTTTGAAGCTATATAGTAAGCGCCAAAGGCGCGCCACGAGCAAATCTCACGTGATCTGCAAATTGCACGGATTGCCGATCGCCGAAACAGAGCGTGAAATGGTTTGCAGCGCTGAACATATGCGCCAATTCCAATTGAAAGACACGGAAGTAGAGTTGAACAACTCCGCGTTAGCGCAAAATCTGTTCCTGGCTGAGTGTGGCGCACAAGGCTCTGTGCGCTCGACATAGACCACGGCACGTGTCCCTTTTCGTCTGCCCGTCGACGCGTGCTGGCGGCGTCTGGCACCGGACTGCGTTGCAGCCGCAATCGAATCGGCCACGTTTATGGTATATTTAAGGCCTGGCCTACCCGCAGTCTGCGAGGCCGGCCCGTTCCCCGTTGAACTCTTCGACGAAACGGGCAACGAGCTGCGACGTATCGGTCACGAATACGAGGCTGTTACTGGGCGCGACCGCCGTTGCGTGGCTGGATAGATCTTGTGCAGTTAAAGTACGCTATAATGATCAATGGCGTGACCGATTTAGTAATGATGAAGAGCGACGCGCTCGATACTTTTATGAGATCAAGGTATGTACGGCCTACGAGAAGGCAGGTGAACGAACCGAAGAGATGCCTTTCGACACCGAAGTGGTGGACGGCCGTCTGACGAAACGCCGCCGGCTGGGAAACGCCCCTCGACGGAGATTCGCGAAGAAAAAGATTTCCCGCCCGCATTTGCGACTTACATCGCTTATTTGGAGCGCGCACTGGAGACGCCGATCAAGATTATCTCCGTGAGCCCCTGATCGCGAAGCGGACGATCTTACGCTAAGCACCAACGAGTATAAGGCCGGTCTGCTGCCGTAGCGTATGAAAAACGCCCCGAAGCGGAATCCGCCCGCGTCTCTTCTTTAGCTGTATGTTTGAGCGCGGACAGGCACATCTTTTCGTAGTAATGTTGATAATCAGAGCCCGATACGGCTTCGATCCAATCGTGATGCTCGAGGTTCCAACGCACGGTCAATGCCGACCCTCCAAATGTCGTTTTCCGGATACCAACCCAAATCGGCATTTTGATTTTTAGAGGGGTCGATACTAGCGCTGATCGCATGAGCCGAACGGTCTTTCACGAGAAGGCAATCGAGGTCTCGTTCGGTCGGATGTCCTCCACCCCTTGCCTCGCCGCGCGAGCGAGCGACGGTAGCTTTCGTCTCCTCCATACTGCGGCGTGCACGGTTTGCAGAATCGTCTTCACGATCCGAATATTTTTGGCGTTTCGCTGCGCCCGCTTCGACGCGGTGTTGTAAATACCGCCGTATCGGTCGCCTTGTTCCACCACCTCAAATCTGCCGCCTTACAAACGATCCTCCACATCGCCAACCAGTTCGCGGATGCTCTAGCCTCTTGCGTAGATGGGCAAAGGTTTGGCCTTGGCAAGATATTATTGATCACGGAGTGGAATGAAAGCCTCTCCGGAAATTGACACGGCCCGTGAAGTTGCGGAGCAGCGCGTGATGCTGACGGAGCATACGATGACAGTGCGCGATGATGTCGCAGACCACTGTTCAAGTCCGCACTTCGACTTCTCTCGACGCAGAATAAGGACTGTGCTGAGAGCGGCGTATCTTCCGTAAAGAAACTCCCTCATCGCCCAGACTGCGCAGACCCTCGTCCGTCGAAACTTGGTGAAAGCGAACGCCGGTTTTCCGACGCGGCAGCCCTGTTCGTCCTTGCCCGTCACCCAGTCGCGGCGCGCCTGATCCAGCAAATTCTGCGTACTGAGGAATATTTGTTTCGCAGGAAGAGTTGCGGATTTTCGATACTGCGGTCCACGTGGCTCTCCGCGGCAAAAGCCGCACGACCACGTCGCGAAGTGATATGTAGCCAAACAGGATCGTCGATCACTTTTGCGATCGCCTATGTTCTCGCGCGCACGAAGAAGCGGCTTCTCCTCATCGATGTCGTCGGCGATAGTGCCCAGATAGCCCGCATCGTCGCAGGTTAAGCCCATACATGACGCGCAGCATCGTCGTATTTCTTTCAATATATACTTTAAGTAGTTTGCGCGATAAAAGCCGGCAGCGCTCTGTCACAAGATATGTTTTCATCTCGAGTTTCTTGCAAAGATAGGCGGCCAAAGTCGGCGGGCAAAATAATAAGTCTCATTTTCTTCTGTCACCGCCCCACCCCCGTGGGTTATCGTTTTCTCCGCGCGTCTTTGCTTGGCGCTGACAACGATCTATCGACCGACGACAAAGCCGACAACCGGGGCGGAGCCTTTTTCGCACCGAAGTTTCACGCCAATAAAACGAGGAGGGCGAGCGAAAAATACGCGAAATGACGCGGATGGTGGATACAACAATCGGCCGCGGACGTTTTTATCGAGAGCTAAAACCTTTTCATCACGAGCGCACAGGTCTTTTCTTTATCGTGAGCGTAAACCTTTTATCACGAGCGAAAGCGAAAAGGCGTAAGACTTTTCGGCGATAAAACAATCAGGCGGACGAGGATTTTTCACACGACTTTCAAAGGCGGTTTGCGCGTGGGAAGCATGTCCGTTGGCGACATATAATAAACTCAACTGTGGAAGATATTGGCTACTTCAGCAACAGAAAGGCTAAAAATGGGCCGCAGCAGCATTACAGCGTGTGAAGTATTGAGCCATCGTGGAAACAGGCGCTGCATGAGCTACGCGTAAGCGACTCTGCGCAAACACGTCGGGCGGGTGCTCTGCTGCGTTTATCAGAAAGTGAGCGGGCCGTACTGTCACGGCGACGGGTGCCGAGCGTCTCATACGTCATTTTGCTCGGCTGCGTTCACTCCGCCGCTGTACTTACGGCGACGTACGTGATGGTGGTTTGCGTCGTTTGGCCCTATGTAACCGGTCCAAAGCAGTCTGCGCTGCGCGAAGCGATTCGGGAGTTGATCATCGACGCAGTCTTCCCCATCGGCGTGAATAAAAATCGGGCAGCGTCTGGCTGGGTTTTGATGACGTAGGCCGTCCTCGTTGTCCCAACCGTGGCGCGACCGGAGCGATGCGTGAAGTCGTCGGCGTTGAGCGGAAGATGATAATGGACAACGGCACGTACCTCGATGTCCAATCCGCGAGCGGCCAGATCGGTGGCTACGAGTACGTTGCTACTGCCGGCGCGAAACTTATGCAAAGCGCGCTCGCGGTCGTCTTGCTCCATACCGCCGTGGTAGATCTGCAGCGATGAAACCCCTGCTCACGCAAGTGGCGACCGATGCGCCCGTACTCGCGGGATGGGCTACGAAGACGATGGCGGGTGCACCTTTGACATAACTAAGCAGGCGCGCCAGGGGTATCGGAGTTTGTCGTGTCGAGGGCGAGTACGAGGAGCGTCGTCGTGCGTTGATCTTTTACTTCAGGTAAAATCGAGCCTACTGCCTGCCTCATCGATGAAAGCCGGCACGTCGATAGCCGTCGTGGCTGAGGTCAAAACATATTGTCATCACGGCCAAAAGCGCTAAGAGGGCGGCCATCTCGGCTTGGAAAACCCAATTCGAGGCACTTGTCGGCCTCGTCTCATGCAGAGGGCGGGTGGCAAACTGCGTCTCGACGTTGCCCTTCTGCACGTGTCAGCAGGCGTCCGGGGGTAGCAAAAACGATCTGCGGCTTAATCGCGCAAACGGCGATGTCTCGTCCATCGTGGGGCGTCCGCCATAAAGGGAAAATGTTTCTGGCGGCGTTCTTCATCGAGCGAAAGACGGCCCTCGTTTTGCTGCGTGCGAGTTCACGCGTGGGACAAAATGACGAGCGCTTGCAGTTGGTCGCGCTCCGCATCCAGTTGCAGGGTGAGAGAGAGTGAGAAAAGCGAGCGTCTTACCCGTGCCCGCCGGCGACAAGAGGAGGACGTGGCGCCCGGCCGCCTATGACCTCGAGCGCCGATTGCTGCATCGGGTTGAGCGCAGCTGTGCCAAGCGGCTTGAGCAGGTCGGTTGTTGTAATTTTGCATAAGGATTGAGATGATGTATAAGTGAAGATGGGGAGTAAAATGTTCCGCTGCGAGACGTGCGCGGCGGAATTTCAGCGTGAATCAAAATAGATTAGAACCAACGCACGTAGCAGAAATCTTGGCGATGGACCAAAGGTGCTTCGGGTACATGGGAGCTCAATCTCGAAACTGCCCGTGAAATCAATACTGTCGGTCAATTCGAACGTGTAGTTGTTGCCTCCCTCACGAGAGACAACGTTCATCGGAATAGCTGCACGGAAATGCTCGCTTCCGTCGCGGTTGAGATGATGACCATATCGATGCCGATGGCGTTGTCCAGACCTTGCTCATCGACGACGTGGCGGATCGTAAAACGGATCGCCGCTGATCAATTGCCCATTGAGGACGTTGGCGGGATCGTCGGTACTAACGATGCGTAGTCGTTCCAGCCTTGCAGCTGATTTCCTTCCACGCCGCCAGCTCCCTGGCCGCGGCATTGTCTTTCTCAGAAAGTTGCTTGAAACGTTTTGCCTCGGGCTTAGAACTCTTTCGAAGTAATCGTCCAACTGCCGCCTCATCGTATAATGAGGGGTGATCTGGCAAACGACTCTTTACGAAGCGGCACCCACTTTTCCTGTAACCAAATCGGTTGCGAGCATAATAAAGCGGGATGATCTCTGCTCTAACATTGAGTAGATGATCGCGCGTCGAGGCGGTCTTGCTGCTCTGGTTGCTATAAGTGCGCGTGGCGGACAATGCTCCAGCCGGCGCCCTCTATAGCCCTCATACCACCATCCGTCGAGCACGGGAGAAGTTGAGAACGCCATTCATTTTTGGCCTTTTTCGCCCGACGTACCTGAAGCTTCCATCTTGCGCGCGTCGGCGTGTTGAGCCAAATATCTACGCCGGAAACGAGGCGGTGCGCCAATTCCATATCGTAATTTTCGAGGAAAAAGTGAATCTTTCCGGAGGAACCCCGGCTGCTGAGATATTTCGTAAATGCGCTGATCAAGCGTCTGGCCGGCGCCGTCGGCGGGATGCGCCTTGCCGGCAAAAGATGAACCGCACAGGATAATCGGGGTTGTTGACACCTGCTCATGCGATCGAGATCGCTAAACAGAGATGGGCGCGCTTATACGTAGCAAAGCGGCGAGAGAAACCAATCAAGAGGGCGTTAGGACTGATCTTATCGAGCAGCGAAACGACACGCGATGGGTCGCCCCTGATTCTTGAGCCAGCTTTCGCGGAAGCGCTGCGGATATAACTACTGAGGCGGCCTTTAAGCTTAATGCGCGTATCCCAGATCTCGGCATCGGGGATTTCGTAAAATGCGCTCCCAGTATGCGGGATTGCTTTTGGTCCTTCATGAAGTTGGGATCAAAGTATTTCTGTAAAGACATCGCGCCATTCGTGAGCAATCCACGTGGAGGTGAACGCTCGTTGGTGACGTAGCCTACGTGGCTCTTCGGGGAAATAGCCGCGCCAAATTCCATTAAACATCTCGCGGCTTACTTCGCCGTGAAGCTTGCTGACGCCGTTGACTTCCTGGCAAGTTTTTGCACAGGGAACGTAGACATACAGAACTTCTCTCCGTGGTCTTCGACATTCATACGGCCTAAAACCGATAAATTCGTCCCAAGAAATACCCAGACGCTCCGGAACCCAGCCCAAATACTTCCCAAAAAAGACTTTCATCAAAGTAATCGTGGCCGGCAGGAACGGGCGTATGAACCGTATAAAGAGAGGAAGCGCGAACGAGTTCGAGGGCTTGATCGAGTTGAGCCGCTTGTCATAATCTACGAGGCGCTGCACGTTGCACAAAGCTGCGGGCCTTCGTTGCAGTGGTAAATATCCTTTTTGATGCCCAATTTTTCAAGAGCAAGACGCCGCCGATGCCGAGCAGATACTCTTGGCGCAAGCGATTTTTCCCAATCGCCGCCGTAGAGGGCGCGTGCAATCGAGCGATCATACTCCGGCATTTTGAAGAATATCTGTGTCTCAACAAATAAAGCGAGATGCGCCCTACGTTCACGCGCCACACCGCAGCGTGAATCGTGGCGTTATCCGGGAAGCGAACGTCTATGATCGCCTGATTGCCGGTCTTTATCTAAGAGGCGCTCGATCGGAAGGCGGTCGAAGTCCTGCGCTTCATAATTGGCAAACTGCGCACCGATCCATCGAGATGCTTTTGGGTAAAAGTAGCCATAACGATAGAGAAAGCCCACCGCGCAGAGGTCTACGTTACTATCAGAAGCCTCTTTGAGGTAGTCGCCGGCCAAGACGCCGAGACCGCCGGAATATATTTTTAAGCACGTGCGTAAGTCCATACTCCATACAGGGTAGCGCACGCTCGGCCGTGCTTTGATCCGGCTTTGCATCGACGTAGCTACGGAAGTTTTTGTAAACCCGATCCATCTCCGCCATCAATCATCTTTGGAGATTTCGCTGAGTCTGTCGAAGCCAAGTTGAGAGCAGCTCGATGGGATTCTTCCCAACAGCCTTATAGAGATTTATGTCCAAACTACGGAAGAGATTTACGCATTCCGGATTCCACGACCACCAAAGGTTGTGCGCAAGCTCGTCGAGCTTCTTCAGCTGTGCAGGGATATGGTTTTGACCGTCACCCTCACTCCATACCGGTTCGTTGGCATTATTTGTTTTTACTGTCATAACGATATTGTAGTTTCTGTGTTTTATACTTTATAGTAATCAGCTTTTTCTTTTGCAGCCTTTTTGCAGGGCAAACTGATAAGCCTCGTCGTAATATTTGATAAAGTGCGCCCAGTCGGCCTTTGCGGCGAGCTTTTTGGCTTTGCGGGCGGCTTCTTTACGCTCGGTTTCAGGCGTCGCGGCAAGGCGCAGAATCGTTCCCGAGATAGCCTCCACCAAATCGCCGTAGTTGTCATCGTCTCTATGCAAGACCATCACCCCATCGGCGAGCGTTGTAGCTTGTTGCAGCGTGCTCGCTTTGTCCATTGTCCGAAGCCCGAAAGGTCCGTTGTGATGCAAGGCAGCTCAAAAGCCGCCGCCTCAAGCGGCGTATAGCCCCAAGGCTCGTAGTATGACGGATAGATGCAAGCGTCGTTGGCCGGCAGCATGTCGTAATAGGGAATGTCGAAGATGCCATCGCGCCCATCGAGGTAGCAGGAATGAGCAGCACGTCGACCATATCGTCGGGCCCATTTGAAAGTCCGCTCGCTTGAATGGTCTGCAAGATACGATCCTCGCTCATATTATAAAGGTCGTCGCGAGATTTGCGGCATCGGCAACGCATTTTCAGCCCCACTCTCCTTTTAGCCGGGCCAGCACATGGCGCGCGGCCCACGCATCCAGCAAGGCACTTGATCAGGCCCAAGATGCGCGGTCCGTTGTAGTCGGTCGCCGCTTTTAGTCGGCGATTGAGGGCGGCCAGAGCGTCAATGGTAGACCGTCGAAACCCCTGCAGCGATAATCGTTGCGCCCACTCGTAGAGACCACGACCGTATCATCAGCCGGCATACGGCCCGTCAGTGCACGGACAACGTCGAATATGCGCCGGCGAGCTTTGCTTTGCGCAGCGTCGCAAAGCGGCGGGCGTTCGGCACGAAGGCTTTGTCGAATCCGTTGGGCAACACTACGTCGGCCGACTTATCGAGTAGTTGGCGACATTCTGCGTCGGTAAACGAACTCACTGTCGTAAAAGCAATCAGCCCCCAAGCACTCTGCTTCTCGATGCTGTGTTTGGCTTCCATATGTAGTTCGCGGGCCATCTGATCTCCGTTGTAGCCCGAAAATATTTGTAGAGGAGCTTTATTATTGCCGGCAATGGAGGCGCCTGATGCTTGTGGCGTGAGTCGTGAAGATCGTAGCGCAGCGGGAAACCTCGCGCTTCAGGTGGAGCATACCCAAACCCCGACATCCATTCGTGGGCTGGTAGATTACGCCGTGCTCACTCAGCAAGCGGGCACGCAGGAGTAGCGAGACGAAATGTCCGGCAGCGTAAGAGAAACATCGAAGCTTCGTCATAATCGCCATAAGCATGGAGCGAATCGACATTGAAATACTGCCAAGACAGACCATAGATTTCATTCTTACGCTCGAAAAAGGGTGTAAAATCTATGAGTACGGCCACCGGTTCTCCCTGGAATATTCCAGCGCCCTATCCTTACGGACAAACCGGCATCGCAGCGGTTTGCGCCAAGCGGGATAGAGGCGCTTATCTTCAGTAAAATCAGGATTCTCTTTGTCTTTCCAAACATCAGGACCCAGAAACACGAGGTGTTTGTCCATCGTAGCGCACAAAACCTTGGCGCGAGAGGAAAGGACGGTGTAGATGCCGCCTCACTTTTATTACAAACTTCCCAACTTGTTTCAAATATCCATTCAGGTTTTACCATCATTTTCACCGCTACATAATCATTTTGTACGGCAAATTTACTACTTTTCGAAAAATAAACGGCAAGTCTTTGCGATAAGAATAAAAGCGTTTTATCATTTCGAACTCTTATTTTGCATTGTCGAGATACAAAAACGAAGCGCAAAAATATTTGCAGACCTCACGCACAAAAACCGACAGTACGAAGCAGGACTTCATCGTCTTTCTATGCTGATTTTTAAGGCAAAAGGGGCATTTGAGCGGGCGTTGGTCGGATATTATTTTCGTTTGCTCCCACCAAACCATCGTTTGCTGCCACCAAAAACCATGGTAGCTCCCACCAAAACGATGGTTTGCCGCCGGCAAACGAAAAAGACGGGCGAAAAGCAAACAGAAAAGTGGGCAGGAACAACAGAAACGCGGCGGAGCTACCTCGAAGCAGCCGCGGCAGCGTAGAAAAAGGCGATATACTTTTTCGACCGACTGACGAGCGCAATCATAACCCTCAACCTGCCCCGCCGCACTTGGTACGGAGGCACGGAAGGCCAACGCGGCGGGAAGCGAGAAGGTGCTAATCGGCCGGAAATGCACGAGAAATAGGTAAAAATGCGTAACTTTCGCGAGTGATGAAAAAGTTTGCCTCAGCCGCCAGCCCCTCCTTTTCGCCCGATGCGCCCATCGCCTTTGAAGATTTGTCGATCGGCTACGGGCGCGGACGCCGGCAGCAAATTGTAGGGCAACAATTGAGCGGTTGCTTGTCCTGCGCCACGCTCACCGCGCTCATCGGCCCTAACGGTTGCGGCAAGAGTACGCTGCTCCGCACATTGGCCGGTTTGCAGCCTCCTGGGCGGCGAATTGTACGTTGGCGGCGAACGCATCTCGGACCTGCGCCCGAAAGACTTGGCGCGGCGCGTCAGCATCGTGTTGACGAGCCGACCGGAAGCAACGCTGATGACGGCCGAGGAGGTCGTAGCGACGGGGCGTGGCCCACACACGGCTTTCTCGGGCTTGCTAAAACGATGCAGACCAAGCGGCCGTGGAGCGAGCTATGGTGCAGACGAACACTACGCGCTTCAGGCGGCGACTCTCCTCGACCCTCAGCGATGGGGAACGCCAACGGGTGATGCTGGCCCGAGCTTTGGCGCAGCTACGCCGGCCATCCTGCTCGACGAGCCGACGGCCTTTCTCGATTATCCGTCGAAGCGCGAACTGATGCGGCTTCTCGGCAAACTGGCGCACGAGGAAGGCAAAAGCGATTCTGATCTCAACGCACGATTAGCTAGTCGTGGAGACCGCCGACGCCAGTTTTGGATGCCGGAGCGCGACCATATTTATAAGGAGGAGGGTTCGCTCGACTTGCAGCGCATCGTAGACCGACTCGAAGCAAGCAGTAGGCTACCTCGAATCCGTACAAAGCAAAACGAAAAATTTGACCACTGATGATTGTTTGTATAGCAGAGAAACCGAGCGTCGCACGCGACATCGCCCGCATCTTGGGTGCGACGAAGCAATGTGGAGGGTTACGGAGGGCAACGGCATACAAGTGACGTGGACCTTGGCCACCTTTGCGAATTAAAATATCCGGAAGACTATACGCCGGAGTGGAAATATTGAGGTCTGGGCCGCCTGCCTATGATCCCGCAGCGCTTCGGCATCAGGGTGAAGCAGGACGCCGGTATTCAAAAGCAATTTGATACGATCAGCCAACTCTACGCCTCAGCTGAGGAGATTATCAACTGCGGCGACGCCGGGCAGGAGGGCGAACTGATCCAGCGGTGGGTCATGCAGAAGGCGGGCGTGAAATGTCCCGTCAAGCGGCTCTGGATCTCTTCGATGACGGACGAGGCAATCAGGAGGGGTTTGCGGCTTTGCGCACGCAGCAGCAATACGACTCACTTTATGCCGCCGGACTCTGCCGAGCGATCTGCGACTGGTGCTCGGTATGAACGCAACCCGACTTTATACCTTAAAATACGGGCAGCGCGGCGGTACGCCGTTGAGCATCGGACGCGTACAAACGCCTACGTTAGGCCCTGATCGTGCACCGGCAGGCAGAAATCGAAAATTTCAAGCCTGAACCTTATTGGGTCTTGGCCACGATCTATCGCAAGACGACCTTCACGGCAGTCTTGAAAGAAGGAGAGCGGGGTTTCGCTCGGAAGAAGAAGGCCAACGGGCTTTCGCGTCCATTCAAGATGTGCCGTTTACGGTAAAAAGCGTAGAAAAGAAGAATGGAACGGAGGCGCCGCCGCGCTTGTTTGACCTGACGTCTTTGCAAGTGGCCCTGCAACAAAAGAGTGAGCTACTCGGCGGATAAGACTTTGCAGCTGATCCAAGCGCTCTACGAGAAGAAGGTGACGACTTATCCGCGTGTGGACACGACTTATTTGAGCGAAGATATTTACCCGAAATGTAAAACCATACTCAACGGAATCGGGCGCACAACTTACGCGCCGTTACTCCAACTACGCTGCGGCGAGAAGTTGCTCAAACGAGAAAGTCTTCGATACGTCGAAGGTAACTGACCACCACGCCATCATTCCATAGGGCAGGCGGCCGATAATCTGCTACCGGAAGAGCGCAATGTGTACGACTTGATCGCACGCCGCTTCATTGCCATTTTTATCCGGATTGCAAATTTGCCACAACGACGGTCTTCGGACAGGCCGGCGAGACGCTATTCCGAGTGAGCGGCAAAGAGATTCTGTCGGCGGGCTGGCGGAGCGTATTTCAAAAAGAAAAAGCGAAGAAGAGGCTGAAGAAAATGAAAATCGCGACGAAGAACGCACGCTCCCAACCTTTACCGTCGGCGAGAGTGGTCCGCATCGGCCCACGCTACAGAAGCTAACGCAAGCGCCAAAGCCTTACACGGAAGCGACACTGCTGCGCGCAATGGAAACGGCCGGAAAGGCGGTGGAGGACGATGAGCTTCGCGATTTGCTGAAAGAGAACGGCATCGGCCGACCTTCGACGCGCGCGCAGCCATCATCGAGACGCTCTTTCGCCGCAATTACATTACGAAAACCAGAAAGGCCTTGTTTGCCACCCCGACGGGCGTAGAACTCATCGGATTGATCAAAGAAGAACTCTTGAAGAGTGCCGAGCTAACCGGACTTTGGGAGAAGCGACTCCGAGAGATTGAACGCAAAGAATATGAGCCGCAAACTTTTATCGAGGGGATGAAAACCATGATCGGCAATATCGTGACAGAGGTTCTGAATGACAACTCCAATCGTCACGTCACAGCGACCCCAACCCGACCGACAAGCGCAAGAAGCAAGCCGCCGCAACCGCAGATCCTGATCGTCCGAAAGCCAAACGCATTCGCGCCGGCAGCACCTGCCCTCTTTGCGGACAAGGAAAAGTCATTAAAGGACGAGAAGCCTACGGCTGCTCGCGCTGGAAAGAAGGTTGTACGTTCAGAAAGCCTTTTAAAAGCTAAAAGGCCGATTGGCATAAAAGGCAAAGCCAAGTCGGCGCACCTATATATATATACGTGATGGAAGCATAAGCCAAACTTATGCATTCAGAAAAGCCCGCCGCGCATCGGCGAATGGGCCGTTCAATCCATTCCGTCAGCTATCAGGCGCTCACGAAGCCTGAAAATTTGATGAATCTCGCCCATAAAAGCCGGTTTCTCTTGTTGATACAGCATCATATCAATCAAAAGCGGCGCCGTCTTGCGTAGGTCGGGAATAAAAGTAGCCTCATCAATGCGCACAGACGCGGGCAAGCGATCGTAACGCGCCTCAAACCATTGCGCAAAGTTCTTTTATTTCCTCTCAGTATAGAGCTTCTTGTATTCCATCGCCTCTTAATATTTGCTTTAATGACGCAAAAGTAGTAATTTTGCATTCAAAATCAACGAATACAAAAGATGAATCTACTGGAGCTGAGCGAACAGGAGCTTAATAGGCGTCAATCTTTGGAAGAATTGCGCAAGATGGGGATCAATCCTTACCCCGCTGCGGAATATCCGGTCAATGCTTATTCAGAAGAGATAAGAAACAATTTTGACGACGACGCTGCGCCGCGCACCGTCTGCATTGCCGGGCGCTTGATGAGCTGGCGCGTGATGGGCAAGGCCAGTTTTGCAGAATTGCAGGGACTCTAAGGGGCGCATTCAAGTCTACATTACCCGCGATGATATCATGCCCCTCAGACGATAAAGAGCTATACAACGTCGTTTTCAAGAAACTTTTGGATCTTGGCGACTTTATCGGCGTCGAGGGCTACGTCTTTCGCACCCAGACGGGCGAGATCAGCGTCCACGCCCAAAAGCTTACGTTCCTCCAAGAGCATTCGGCCGCTACCGGTTGTGAAAAGAAAAAGACGGAGAAGTTTACGACGGCTTTTTCAGACCCCGAATTGCGCTACCGTCAGCGCTATGTAGACCCTCATCGTTAACCCAGATGTAAAGGAGACGTTCAGAAAGCGCTCCATTATCATCAAAACTTTGCGCGACGCACTCGATGAAGCGGGCTACACGGAGGTAGAAACGCCCATCCTGCAGCCGATCGCGGGCGGCGCCAGTGCGCGGCTGTTCATCACGCACCACAACTCGCTCGACATTGATTTGTATTTGCGTATCGCTACCGAACTTTATTTGAAGCGACTCATTGTGGGCGGTTTTGAGGGCGTCTACGAAATTGGCAAGAACTTCCGCAACGAGGGTATGGACAAGAACCACAACCCCTGAGTTTACGTGTAAGGAGCTCTACGTCCAATATAAAGATTACAATTGGATGATGAGCTTTCACCCGAAAGTCTGCTTGAGCGCATCTGCATTGCGGTTAACGGCTCTCCGGAAACGGTTATCGACGGCAAGACCATCAGTTTCAAAAGCGCCCTACCGCCGCCTGCCGATCCTCGAAGCCATCCGCGAAAAAGACGGGCTACGACCTTTCCGGCAAGAACGAAGACGAAATACGCGCCATCTGCAAAAGAATTGAAGATGGAGATCGACGAAAACGATGGGCAGGGCAAAACTTATCGACGAGATCTTCGGCGAATTTTGCGAGGGCACCTTTATTCAGCCCACGTTTATCACCGATTATCCCATCGAGATGAGTCCGCTGACGAAGAAGCACAGGGATAACCCCGCCTTGACCGAGCGTTTCGAGCTGATGGTCAATGGTAAGGAACTGGCCAACGCCTATTCCGAGCTCAACGACCCGATCGACCAAGAGGAGCGCTTCCAAGACCAACTCCGCCTTAGCGAGAAGGGCGACGACGAAGCGATGTTCATCGACCAAGACTTCCTGCGCGCTCTGCAGTATGGTATGCCGCCCACCTCGGGCATCGGTATCGGCATTGACCGCTTGGTTATGCTGATGACGGGCCAGAGCTACATTCAGGAAGTACTGCTCTTCCCGACGATGCGCCCCGAAAAGACGCCGCCGCGCGACGCTGTGAGCGCTTATACCGCCATCGGTATCCCCGAAGATTTTGTACCCGTCTTGCAGAAGTTGAGCTACAACCTCGTCAACAGTTTGGCCGACGAGAAGCCCTCAAAAATACAGCAGCAAATCATCGAATTGCAAAAATATCGTGGAATCGTCGACCTCCCACGCCCCGGCGTCGAAGAGATCAGCGAATGGATTTCACACTTACACGAATAAACAAGACAGGCTTTCCCGTTGCGTCCACAGCAATAGGAAAGCCTGTCGGCTTATGCTATGGACTGTGGTAGAATAGCCATATTTGGCGGCGGCAGTTGGGCAACGGCGATCGCCAAGATGGTACTGGAAAAAGTGCCCAACATAGTTTGGTACATCAGACGCCCGGAACAGATTGACGAGTTCAAGCGCTTAGAGTACAACCCGTCCTATCTGACGAGCGTGCGCTTTGATGTGTCGCGCATCACTTTTTACGAGCGACATCAACACGGCCGTTGATGCCGGCGACACGCTGATTTTCGTCACACCCTCCCCTACGTGAAGCATCACCTTCGCAAACTGAGCGCAAGCTCCACGAGAAGCACATTATCACGGCCATCAAGGGCATCATACCCGACGAAGACTTAGTCTGCAGCGAATATTTCCGCCAGATATACAACGTCCCCGACGAGAACCTCGCCGTCATCGGCGGCCCGAGCCACGCTGAAGAAGTGGCCCTCGGGCGGCTCACTTACCTGACCATAGGTTCGGCCGACAAAGACTTTGCGCGCAGTTTTGCCGACCTTATGAGTAGCAGCTACGTCAAGACGAAGACGAGCGACGACGTCATCGGCATCGAATACTCCTCCGTCTTGAAAACGTCTACGCCATCGCAGCCGGCATCTGCAATGGCTTGAAATATGGCGACAACTTCCAGAGCGTCCTGATCTCCAATGCCGTGCAGGAGATGGACCGTTTTCTCCGCGCCGTCTACCCGATCGAGCGCACCATTTACGATTCCGTCTACTTGGGCGACTTGCTCGTGACCGGCTACTCCAATTTCTCGCGCAACCGCGTGTTTTGGCACCATGATCGGCCGCGGCTATAGCGTCAAGAACGCGCAGATAGAGATGGAAATGATAGCTGAGGGCTACTACGGTACGGCCTGTATGAAGCGCATCAATAAGCATTTTCATGTAAATATGCCTATTCTTGACGCAGTCTACAATATCCTCTACGAGCGCATATCGCCGGCTATCGAGATCAAACTCCTGACTGACTCTTTCCGCTAACGCACAACCGCCGTTTCGGTTTTTCCGGACACCGGCAGCGCTTCCGACCGCGCGGCTCAGCCTTTTCTACCGGAAAGAAAAAGGCTATGCGGCCCTCAATGTATCTTTTTCGCCATCCTTCCGACCTATTCATTTTCGCAGCCGGCGCACCTTTTGCCTGCAGCGGCGCGCCCTTTGTAAACTTTTGGCAGCAAGCCGCACAAAATACGGACCAACGACCATGGTTCGCCTCACTTCGACCGCAACAACACGAGGGCTACGCCCTCGGATGCTTCCGACGCCTTACTCACGTTTTCCTCGCGCCTTATGCCGCCCCATTCTCCCTCTTTTACCCTTTTATGTCCACGATTTGAAGACAAGGCCTCGCTTGCGCTACGTACGCTCACGAGAGGAAACCTTTTTATCACGAGGTGAAGCTCTTTTTATCACGAGGTGAAGCTCTTTTTATCACGAGCGCAAAGAGGCGCACCGAACTGAAAGGTGTAGAAGAATAAGGGCTTTGCGCGAAAAAAAGCAAGCATCTATTTAACTTTTTAACCACTTACAGACATCTGCGCCCGACGGTGCAGAAAAAGCGACAAGCGTAAAGTATCCTTAAATTGGTTAAATATCGTGTCATCCTACTATTTGTAGGCTCAAAAATATAATTTTGTACACAACAAAACAAGCGTTTTCGAGCTGATACAACGGGCCCAGTCAGCCGATAAACGCTACTATTAAATCATTGCAGCCCACAAAGTTTTTAAAAATTCAAACAATGAAAAGCATTTTAAAAATTTGCTTATTGAGTGGTTTGATCCTGTCTATGGGATCTTGTAAATTCGCAGCTCGTCTTGGCAGCAAAGCAGCAGAAAAAGCAACGGAAGCAGCAACATCTGGCGGAAGCGAACAGAAACTTACCGACGCTGAATATCTTCAAAAGGCTGAAGATGCGTTGCGCGAAATGCCGAAGTTTAAGGGCAAAAGCATCATGATCTTCCAAGAAGCTTTTCTTCTACAATGATGGCCGCATCAAAACTTGTATTCAAGATCCCTAACAATCCGGATAACATAGATCAATACGAATACACTGATGGCTCTTGGGGCGAACCTCAACCCGTGCAAATCTCCGGCGACGGTGAGATGAAAGATAACTTGATTCCCCTGGACAACTTTTAAGTTTGTGACGGTGGCAAAGATTGCCAACACGTGGATGGAAAAAGCGAAGTCCGTGCCCGACTACGACGAAACGAAGAATCCGCTTACAATGGTTGGCATCAAGCTGAATACTATAAGTGGCAAACCATACATCACAGTTTCAACTATCGAGACAATGCGCGCTAAATATGACATCGAATTCAAGCTCGATGGCTCTTTAGCTTCTTTCAAAAACAATAAGGTCTATACCTCATCACTTCATCGGCGAGCCCTCTGCACTACGATCGTGCAGACGGCTCGCCGATGAGCGATATATCCCCCAAAGGGTGAGCCGCGCAAAGCTGCGAGGCAAAAACCCGCACAGACTAATCGTGATTTGTAGGCCTACGCCCGGCGTTTCCCACTTTTTGTCTATCTTAGCCTGCTAATTGTCGGTAAACGAAAACCGCGCAGCTGCAAAGCAGCCTTTGGCACACGGCCGACACGGCATGATTCAGACAATAAAAATGATATATAATGCGATACAAATGGAACCTGAAGGAAACGGCACCGGAGCAAGCGGCTGAGGCCGCGCGCTTGGCCAAGGAGGCGGGCGTGCACCCCGTACTTGGGAAGCTCCTGCTGGATCGCGGACTAAACGACCCGCAGGAGGTGAAGCGCTTCTTCAGACCTCAGCTCACCGAACTGCACGATCCGTTTCTGATGGACGATATGCAGACGGCCGTGGACCGACTGAACCGCGCCATGCTGCAAAATGAGCGCGTGATGATCTATGGTGACTACGACGTAGACGGCTGCACGGCCGTAGCGCTCGTGTTTCGCTTCTTGCGCCAGTATTATTCTAACCTCGATACGTATATTCCGGACCGCTACAAAGAAGGCTACGGCATTTCGCGCGCCGGCGTTGACTATGCGGCAGAAACGGGCGTGCGTCTGGTCATCGTCTTAGACTGCGGCATCAAGGCGGTAGAGGAAATAGCTTACGCACGCAGCTTAGGCATCGATTTTATCATCTGCGATCATCACGTGCCGGGCCTTGAATTGCCGCCGGCCGTGGCCATTCTTAACCCGAAGCGCCTCGATAATCATTATCCTTACGCGCACCTTTCCGGTTGCGGCGTCGGCTTCAAGTTTATGCAGGCTTTCGCGATCAGTAATGGGATCGAATTTAACAAACTCATCCCCTTGCTGGATCTTTGCGCCGTCAGCATCGCCGCAGATATAGTGCCAGTATGGGCGAAAACCGCATCTTGGCTTGGCACGGACTTCGGTGTCTCAATACAAACCCTTCGATCGGCCTGCAAGCCATCATCGAGGTGTGCGGACTGACGGAACACGAGCTGACAATGAATGATATTATCTTCAAAATCGGCCCGCGCATCAATGCATCAGGACGTATTCAGAACGGAAAGGAAGCTGTGCGCCTCACTGGTCGAACGCGATTACACGACAGCCTTGGAAATGGCGGGTAAAATCAATCTCTACAACGAGGCGAGAAAAGGACATCGATAAGCAAATGACGGAACAAGCGGAGGACTTGGTGCGACATTTGCCCGACTTAGAACAACGCCGCGCGATCGTAGTCTATAATAAGGAATGGCACAAAGGGTGATCGGCATCGTGGCTTCGCGCTTGACAGAGCAATATTACCGCCCGGCCGTCGTCTTGACGGAAAGTGAGGGCGTCGCAACGGGATCTGCGCGAAGCGTTTCGGGCTTTGATGTCTACAAAGCTGTGGCCGACTGCAGCGATCTCTTGGAAAACTTCGGGGGCATACGTACGCCGCAGGCCCTATCTTTTGAAGGTCGAGAACGTGGCAGCCTTCACGGAGCGCTGAAGCCTACGTCGAAAAGCATATCCTTGACGAACAAACGCAGGCTTCGCTCGAAATCGACGCCGTCTTAGACTTCAAAAGACATCAATTTCGGCTTCTACAAACAGCTGCGGCGCTTCTCTCCCTTCGGACCGGACAACGCGAAACCGCTCTTCTGCACAAAAACACGTCTACGACTACGGCACGAGCAAGGTAGTAGGCCGCGGCCAAGAACACATTAAACTCGAATTGGTCGACAATAAAAAGCAACAATATTATGAATGGAATCGCCTTTTGGACAAAGTAGCAGGGCGAGATACATCAAAACAAAACGCGCCTTCGACATTTGCTACGCCATCGAGGAGAATAGCCACAAACGCGGCGACGTACAATTACAAATCGAAGACATTCGCCCTTGTGAGTAGAGATAAGTTTGCCGAAATCTTAGGCGAATATTGGGGTTACAAAGACTTTCGCGGGATTCAGCGAGAGATAATTCAGAGCATCTCGGCGGGGCACGACACGCTCGGACTTATGCCTACGGGCGGCGGGAAGAGCATTACGTTTCAGGTGCCCGCATTGGCAGCCGAGGGCGTCTGCCTTGATGATTACGCCGCTCATAGCTTTGATGAAGGATCAAGTGAACCACTTGCGGCAACGCGAATCAAGGCTTACGCCATCTATGCCGGTATGTCGCACGGCGAGATCCCTGACCGTCTTGGACAATTGCGTTTACGGCGGGGTCAAACTCCTATACGTATCGCCCGAGCGTTTAGGATCGGAACTCTTCCTGGCGCGCCTCTCGCATATGAATGTGAGTTTCATCACCATAGATGAGGCGCACTGCATCTCGCAATGGGGCTACGACTTCCGCCCCGCGTATCGCCAAATCGCCACGGTGCGCAAGCTACTCCCCGATGCCCCCATCTTAGCGCTCACGGCGACGGCCACACCTCGCGTGGCGGAGGACATTCGCCGGCAATTAGAATTTCGCCCGACGGGGCAAACCTTCCAATGAGTTTTGCGCGCGACAATTTGAGTTATATTGTGCGCGCCACGGAAAACAAAGAAGCCGAACTGCTCCACATTCTCAACAGTGTGCGCGGTTCGGCCATCATCTACACACGATCACGCGATGGTGCCCGCGAACTGGCGAAGGCGCTCAACGCGGCCGGCGTCAGCGCGTTCTATTATCACGCCGGCTTGACCAATCTTGACAAAGACGTGCGCCAAAAATCGTGGCAACAAGGCCAAACGCGCGTGATGGTAGCTACCAATGCCTTTGGCATGGGGATTGACAAGGCACGACGTGCGCCTTGTGATCCACTTTGAAATGCCCGATTCCATTGAGGCCCTACTACCAAGAAGCGGGTCGCGCCGGCCGAGATGGGAAGCGGGCCTACGCGGTCTTGCTCCACAGCAAGGCGGATAGCGGGAAACTCAAGCGGCGCATCAACGAAACATTTCGCGATCGACTTCATACGGCGCATTTACGAGCATTTGGCTTACTATTATGAAATGGCCAAGGGCGATGGCGAAGGCATCACGCGCGAGTTTGACCTCGAGCGCTTTTTGCCGCACGTACCGTTTTCTTCCCCGTACCCGTCGTCAGCGCCTTAAACCCTGCTGACCCGCGCCGGCTATCTGGACTACAAAAAGATGAAGATGAGAGTCAGTCGCGCGTAATATTCCTCCTGGATCGCGACGAATTGTATCGCTTGGACACGGGCGATGAAGAGGAAATCCTGATTCGATCGCTTTTGCGCAAAGTATGGCGGACTCTTCAGCGATTATACGTTCATCCGCGAAGATGAACTGATGCACGATAGCGGACTCAGCCAACAAGCGGTCTGCTGAAGGGCTCAAGCGACCTTACGCGCCGACGCATCCTCCACTACATCCCGCGCAAGAAAGTGCCGCGCATCACTTACACCGTCCGCCGCCTTGACAGCAAAGATTTAGTCTTCACCGACGAAGTCTATGCCGACCGCAAGGAGGAATATAAAACACGCATCGAGAGCATAGCCGGCTATGCCGAGGAAGCAAAAGAATGCCGCAGCACCTTTCTCCTGCGCTACTTTTGGCGAAGTGGCCGACCACGATTGTCAACACTGCGACATCTGCATCGGGCGCAAAAACAAGTCGATTAAGATAACGGAGTTGGTCAGCAAATTTTTCAGTCATCTTGAGCGATGGACGCCCCCACGCCCGCCACGAATTTCACCTGACGGGCATACCTACCGACCGCTCGCTCGCAGCTTTGCAGGCACTGATTGAGGCCGGCGAGGTAGAACAGCGCGATGGCTATTTCATACGTAAGCAATAATACAGCGCAGAAGTTGCAACGGAGCGAACGAAGCGCAGGAATCAATGCAGACCACTAAAAATCAAACTAAGAAAGCTATAATACGCTCTTTTTCACAATTTTTGCCTTTGACTTTGGCGGAAAATCTCTGAATATGATCCAATCTTTGCGGCATCTCGACGAAACTTTGCTCCTATGGTTTAACGGTTTCCATACATCATTCTTGGATAACCTTGCGCTGTCGGTTTCTTTCTCGCGCTGGTTGTGGTTGCCGCTCACGTCACGCTCTTTGCTCTAATAGCGCGAAAGGTTGGGTGGAATCGCACACTTGTTTATGTTACGCTGCTTTTCTTGCTCACGGTAGGCCTCGCAGACTATACTTGCGCCTCGATTCTCCGCCCTATTTTTTTCAGCGCCCTCGCCCGACGCAGCCCGATAGTCCGATTTTCCACCTCGTCCACGCCGTGCAAAATTATCGCGGCGGGCATTATGGTTTTCCCTCCCTGCCACGCGTCAAACGCCTTCGCCCTGGCCACGCTCGGCCCTGTATTTTTCGCGCTTGGAAAACGACGGCGGCTATGTTCATCTGGGCGTTGCTACTTTTGCCTCAGTCGTATGTATCTCGGCGTCCATTATCCGGGCGACATTCTCTTAGGGCGCCACCGTCGGCGTAGCCATTGCCTTCACGACCTATGCGGCTGCGCGCCCGCTGCTCCGGCCGCGCCCAAACTATACGAAAGTTGCTTTTTGGCCGCCCGCCGTTATCGGCATCTTGCTCTTCTCTTTCATTATCCAAGCCTGCTTATAGCGGCAAAAAGTGGGCTTTGTGCATTGCATAAAGCCTGCAATCGGAAACGCCGGCTTTCGGCCACGCGCGCTGCTTTCTTATTATTTTTGAAGACAATAGACAACGCCGGCATCCTTCTTTTTCGATTTTTCTTTTTAGAACAGAAGGACGAGCGCTCGCCTTGTCTTTTCGTGACGGCTGCCCGCGCTACTTTTCCTCTTTTTCTTTTCTCTTTTACGGCGCTTCGCGACCAACCAACGACAACGAATGCGGCGCTCTACAATCGTTTGGCCCGACCAAACCATCGTTTGCTGCCACCAGTCCGATAGTTTGTTCCCGGCAAACAATAGTTTGCCGGGAACAAACGAAAAAAGAAGGCGTCCGGCAGCAACGAAAAAGGCCGCGTATGGCGTCAAACGCCGACACATTATATGATATAATAGGAAGGCTGACAACCACCAAAAGGCCGAAAGAGCGGCTCACTACACGAAAACGGACTATGCCGCAACAGACGGCATAGCCATTCAGGGCAAACGCCAACCGGCGGCAAACATACTGAAACAGCAATAGGATGCCGGAAGAAGTTTGCCGGATGGAAGCAAAAACCGCCCTGCAACAAAAATCATTGCAAGGCGGCATCTCACTAAAAACAACGTGGCCGGTCGAAAAAGCCGACTAAAACCATTTAATCTGATCGCTTTGATCGAAGCAGTTGAGTTCTGCCGTTCTACATTAAATGAGGTCGGATGGCCGCCATACGTCAGGCTGCCGCAACCAACAGTTCCTTTTGATACTGCGCGCGGCATAGCATTTCACGCCTGAGGCACCTGCGACGTCAACAACGACATTTTTGTGCCTTAAGATCTGCGGCTTTCACGCTGCTTGCCCCTGAGCATTTGATCGTAAATAAGTCAGCCGTGCCGCTCAACGTGAGCGTACTCGCACCGGATACGTCGACTCCGGCTGAACCTTGCAAAGCACATTTAGCCGTACTTGCTCCGGACACTTTGGCTTTCAGATCTTGCGTCGTAAATTCATTAGCCACAAAACTGGAAGCGCCTGTAACATTCAGCATAAGTTTTGGCCACGTTGCCCGCCAATTTGGTCGAACTCGCACCGGAGCACGACATCGTCAGTTGCTGTCCGGCGAATCGCCCCACTCTGATGGAGGATGCACCGGCATTGCTCAGCGCCAATTGCGACGTTTCCAATTGTGCAGCATAAAAAGTGCACGCTGATTGCACCGCAAGCGCCGTCAGTCGGCCGCCATAGACGGTAATGTTTAATTGATTTCGTGATTGCGAAAAACGTTTCATACTTTGCTTAGCTTTCTGAACAAGGTAAAGCTGCAATTTGCCGTCGCGCACATCCACCACGCAACGCTCGACCATCGCGGGTGCACCTTTAAGCACGACCTTTGGCACTTGATCATTCGTCTGCACGTAAGTGACGGATGCCGGCAGACGGCACTCGAGCGCCGTAAAAGGCCTGACGCTCAGCGAGCGCTCAATGACGCCGTCATTTGCGCCGTAGCCGGCAGCATCTCTTTCATAATGGCCGGCCGAACGATCGGCGCCGATGTTGATTGAACAAGCCGAAAGCATATATGCATTCAGCAGAACGGCAAGCGTAAACATTACTTGTTTCATAATAGATCTTTTTGGTTTTATCTTCAGATTTATCAAACGAAATAGCGGCCACGGCTGGATTTCTTCCAAACGAGGCCGCTACTTATATAACGCCGCGAAAGCGTTTTTGCAACAAGATTTTTCGTCTTTTCTTTGTTAAAAAGTCGTTTTTCCAAGTTATGCGTCTTCGCCCCTCAAGCGAGCATACGCAAAAACTCATCACAGTTTGACGCTCTTCTTAGCCGGCTTCGACTCGTTCTGAATGCGGTTAAGCGCCGTCACGACGTAGACGTATTTATGCTGTCCACCGTCGTGGCAACCGATATAGCGGGTCGCTCGTTATGGCTACGATGTTCGCAGGATTATCGAGGTCGCGCTCTTGCCCTTTCTCGAAGCGGTAGATTACGTAGCGCGTAGCCTTATTCATTTCATCGTTGGTCGATGATGTACTCCAGAAAAGATAATATCCATCGGGCATCCACAGGGCTTTGAGGCGCTTGGGCTTCTTCGGCGCCTTCTTGTACATAAATGAGTAGTCAGGACTCAAAGCCGGATACTTATGATAGGTTGTGCGGAGCGCCGTAGCGTAATTGCCCACATTATCGACAACGACGGCGCTATACCATAAGCAACTACCGACTACGCCGGGCAAACTCCGCTGCAAGGCAAATTTTGGCGGGCTGCTGATTGATCGTAGGCTGCTCCAAATCAGCGGCGCGCACGGTGCGCTCTACGTCTTGCCCAATCACGAGCGGTCGCTTCGAACCATACTTGCTCCACCATTTTGATCAGCGTATCATAATCAGCCGTCTTGTGGCCTATCTCCCAATAGAGTTGCGGCACTATATAGTCCACCCAACCTTGATTCACCCAGTAGAGCACATCTGCATAGAGGTCGTCATAATTTTGCAAACCTTTCGTGGCTGAACCCGGCAGACGCGATGCATTGGCATTGTGGTAGATGCCGAAAGGTGAGATGCCAAACTTCACCCACGGCTTGATGGCGCGAATCGTATCGTGCAACTCGCTGACAAACAAGTTGACGTTGTACCGACGCCAATCGCCGCGATCGCGATAGCCGTTGCCGTAAGCAGCAAAGGTAGCATCGTCGGGAATCGGCGTACCGTTGGGATAAGGATAGAAGTAGTCGTCGATGTGGAAGCCGTCGATGTCGTAGCGGCGCACAATATCGGCAGCCACTTGGCAAATATAATGGCGATTTTTCTGCCTTTCGGGATCAAAAATCAAAAGACCGTCATACGGGAAACAACGATCAGGATTCAACTTCGCAGGGTGGTTAGCCGCCAAAGTCGTCGTGCCTTTTCGTCTTTGCACGGAACGGATTGATCCACGCGTGCAGCTCCATTCCGCGCAAGTGGCATTGCTCCACCATCCACTCTAAGGGGTCCCAATAAGGCGAGGGCGCCGCGCCCTGACGCCCCGTAAGGTAGCGACTCCAAGGCTCATAAGGACTATTATATAAGGCGTCGCCTTCGACTCTTACTCTGGAAGATAATCGTATTTACGCCGCAGGCTTTAAGGGCGTTGAGTTGACGGGTCAGATTGGCTTGCATCGCCTCGCGCTTCAAGCCCTGAAACTGCCCGTTAACGGCTTGAATCCACGCGCCTCGAAACTCGCGCTTCGAGGCTTTTTGCGCCGCAAGCGAGAAGGCGCAAAAGAGCATCAAAAATAAGGACTAATGATTTCTTTTTTTCTTCATTTTCTGCTAAAACAATATCGCACTGTGGCGACAGGATTATCGGATGTGACGACTCTCTATTGGGGTCTTGCGAGCATAACAGACGAGCTACCGAACGCTGCCCACAGCTTTCGCACTTTTCTCTCACCCAAAAACGCCAAAACGGCACTCGCAGCGATAAAAAGAGCGTAAAGCTATCGCGAAAGGCCCATTTTACCTCTCGCTGTATGCTACTGCGCCCAAATTTAACAATTATTTTGCAAGAACTTTGCACTACGCCCAAAGTTAGCCTATCTTCCAAAAATTAAGCCAAACAACTACTGAAAAATCTGACTATACGCTCGCAATAATGCACGCTAATACATCATTCTTGACAATTTCGCCGCCAAAAATGCAGGATCAAAGTTCTGCAATCAATCGGCCGCCACGCACATCCCATCAGCGACGCACCATAAAAATGCGCCGCTCGCAGCAATCAAGCATACGAACGGCGCCCTTGGCTTTAATGGGCGAAAAGAACGCCACTAACACGATTTTTAATGTATAGAGCAGTCGCTTTCAGCCTTCTCGCTGACCCCTACTTGGTGCGTCTTGAGCAGCAAGACGCCTTTCTTGCCGCGTTCGCCGTATTTCTCAATTGCTTTTTCCCCTTGCAGGAGTTCCATGCTGGCAATATCTGAGCTTCTGATTGAAGCTAAAATAGCGTCATCTGTGATTTCCTCACCATCAACTACGATGATGAAATCAGTTTTCTCACGAAAAATCACTCAAATTCTTGCCGCGATAATCCAAACTTGAGATCCAGCCTTTCTCAGCCGAAAGTTTCACGCCTGACTGCTGCGAGCAATTCGCAGCAGAATGACAATTACCCTGCTCAGCGCCCTGTTTGCTGCAACTCTTTTGCGCTCCGCAAGCCTCAGTTTTCTGTTTGCAGTCGCCGCACTTCTGTTTTGCATCGCCGCACTTCTGTTTGCAGTCGCCGCTCTTCTGCTTTGCGTCACCACATTTCTGCTTGCAGTCACCGCATTTCTCTTTGCAGTCACCGCACTTCTGTTTTGCATCGCCGCACTTTTTGTTTGCAGTCACCGCATTTCTCTTGCAATCGCCGCACTTCTGTTTGCAGTCGCCACACTTCTGCTTTGCGTCACCACATTTCTGTTTTGCATCCCCGCATTTCTCTTTGCAGTCGCCACATTTCTGCTTTGCGTCGCCGCACTTCTGTTTGCAGTCGCCGCACTTCTGCTTTGCGTCACCTGATTTCTCTTTACAGCAACCGCCGGCTTTCATTTCGCCACAGCTACCTGCGTTCTTTTTGCAGGCCGTCTGATTGGTCTGCTGCGAGCACGTTTTTCGGCTCTTCACAAGACGCGAAGTCTTCCCCAGCGTCCTTTCACGGGTAATCATCTGTTGGCGCAAGTCGCCCTCCGTCAAGGTTTTTACTTGACCATTTGTTGCTTTATTAACCGTTACTTTACTTGTGCTATAAGCAGGTTCTGTTACGAAGCGTTCAGTTTGCTTCTCCACGCGTTCAGTTTTCGCTTTCTTTGCCGGACGGCGCTTTTTTCGGGCGCTGTGCAGTAGCTCCCTACGCAGACTGCAGCCAGCAATAAAAAATGCTACATACTTCTTCATCGCAATTTAATCTTATTTATCGTTATACATAATTAGAAATCGCTTGCTTCCCTTCCCGCACCGCATCGGGCAAAGCTGAAAGAAAGTAGCCGACTTGTTGCAAAAATAATACAAACCTGCCCAAACGATGACCATAAAACCCGAATGTATACCTTTAATAATTGTAAACTCAGAAAGCAAAATTGCCATTTTTCACCCCTCAAACACTCAATTGAGCAGCAAGAAACTCAAACCGCACGACGACAAGCTAAAAACAAGAATTTGTAATTTTGTAGTCACAATCAACACACAGTCACACAAAGATGAATCAAACGACCGACGCAAGACGCCTTTTACAGCGCAAACTCGACTCTCTCTGCGCACAGGGGCAAATTCTATTAGAAAGTTTCTGCTGATACCAGCCGCATTATGCGCAATATGAAGAGCGCGGCGGCTTATTTGGGATTGCCGGAGAAGAATCTGCACATCCACATCGACTATAATATGTTGATGGTCAACATTCACAACACCGAACTCTCCTTTTCCAAATTTCAGCGTTGCGATAAGCACGGCATCAACTTCACGGCTATTTCAGCCGTTAGCAAATTGACCTATCGAGCAGCCCATAGAAAATTATACTTTGGCGCATATGAAGCCGCGCTCGACGAGATTGCCAACCGCGAGCGCAACTATTCGCCACTCTTGACGGCCGTTGAGCGCCTTTGCCTGCGGCGGCTTCTGCCTACAATTTGGTTGCGATTGGATCGCTTTTCTCTACGCCACGCTTGCTGCCTTTTTAGGTTTCCGCCTACGCTATCGGCTGATCGAATTTGGCCTTACTATCTATATGGCTATTGCCTGTGCCGCCTTTGCCTCAACCGTTGTGGCTTGGCTGACCACGTATTTACCCCGCCGGCTGGACATCCACGCCCTCCATCCTCTCTTAGCCTGCGCCTTGTTCATTGTGCCGGGCGTCCCGCTCATCAATTTTGTCGACGATATGTTAGACAACAACATCCAAACCGGACTTGTGCGAGCCGCCAATACGATGATGATGATGATAGCTAGGCTTTCGGCATCCTTTTTCGCCCTCAAATTCTGCCTATGGGCCTTCAATTTTTCAACCCGATATTATGGGCATCTCGATGGTCCCCACCACAACTATTGGGAATACGCCATCGCGGCCGCCATCTCCGGTATGGGTTTCTCGATGATCTTTAATATCCCGAAGCGCCTCCCGTGGGTCGCAGCCGTGGGCGCAGCCATAGCACGTCTGCACCCGCAATCTGGCTCAGTTTGCAGCCCGACGAATTATGCCAATCAGCTTAGGCTGGGGCGGCGTACTGGGTTCGCTGGCCGCTTCCGTCTTAATCAGTTTGATTATGCTGCGTATGGCTCACCGCGTCCACGCTCCGATGCAGATTCTGGCTATCTCAGCGTCATCCCGATGGTGCCCGGCGTGCTGATGTATCGCAGTCTCTACTCCTTCAATGATGACGCGCACGGAGACCCAATTAGTCGATATGATGTCGCTGGCCGGCATCAACGGCATCAACGCTTCGCCTCATGATCTTCTGCATCGCCTTAGGCGTGGCCGTACCTTCCGTCTTCGCCAAGCGATATATCGGCGCCAGAAGCAGCACCGCTTCTTCGAGACGCTGAAAGCGCAGCGACGCGAAGGAAAATCCTTCGACTGGGAGCAATTGCAAAGATCAACGCAAGCGGCCCGTCATACGACGGCCGCCCAACTTTCAAACAGCGACACTGATGAACAAGACATTTACGCGCGTGGATCTCTCAGCCTCGTAGGCCGCGAAGATCCCTTTCAAGCCATCGGCCACGAATGGTTACTAGTTACGGCCGGCACACCGACACATTATAATATGATGACTGGCCCGGTTGGGGGATGCTGGGCATCCTTTGGAACAAGCCCGTGGCTACGATTTTCATCCGTCCGGAGCGATATACGCACGGCTTTATCGAGACCATAGACCGCCTGACGCTGAGTCTGCTCGGCGATCATCGCGAAGCCTACAAAAATCTGTGGCTCAAAATCGGGGCGAGATCTGGATAAGACGGCCGCTGCGGGCCTCCACCCCGCGACGCTACCCGACGATCTCGTCACTTTCGCTGAAGCGCGCTTGGTTTTGGTATGTCGCAAACTCTACAAGTCGACCCTGCGCGCCGACGAGTTTATAGACGCTCGACTTTTACGATCGTCATTACAGCCCCAAAGAAGGAAATTTGCACGACGTATACGTCTGCGAAATAGAAGCCGTCTACGCTCCCCGAAGGCGACGCCTAAGCCTGGGACGCAAAGGGCGCATCATCGTCCCGCTCAAAAGCATCTACGGAGGCTTTGGCGGGATTTTGCGGAGATCAAGTATTTCTTCCGCCTTTTTAGTCATTGCATAACCACAGCAGTCGGTCGCCGGCGTTTTTCATCACGAGAGGTTTGCGCTCGTGATAGGCCTCACCTCACGAGAAAAAGGTCTGCGCTCACGAGCGTAAACAAAAAGAAAGCAGACGAGCGGCGGTTGCAAGTTGGGAGCAGGCTGATTAAAAGAGGGCACGCCGACAAAGAGAAAGGCTTTTGCCGCAGAGCGCCGATAAGTCCCGGTCGGCTGGAAACAAAAAGCCTGCCTCCCAAAGGGAGACAGGTAGCACTAAAACTTTTTGCCTCAAAAAGGCAACTAAGCCGGACTGATTATCGCCCGAACTGATACGTTATCTCATAGAAGCACGGCCGAACCGAACCTTTTCGAGAGTTCATGTCCTTCTGTGCTGGGTACGATCAGGCGCACTTTTGGCTATTTCGCCCGTCGGCGTGTCTTTGCCTGCCCAACCCGATAAACGGCAGGGGAACAACCAGCCCGAGGGAACGGCAGCTTTGTAAAGACTCTTCATCACGCCGCTATTAAAAGTCCGCTAGTAGATGCCGTAACTATTGGTCACGGTCATCACATCCGCCTCCTCGTTGGCTAAGACGTTGTTGGTCGATTGCAAGCCGTCAGTAGCCAAATTAAATTCAAAGTAGCGGCAAACAACGGGAGCACTTGCGCCCTGCGCTATTTTTCCTGGCTGCCCTTTGCGCAAGATCTGCATATAGACGCCCGATCCGGCAAAGAGTACGTACTCGTTGTTGGCTACGTTGGTCGTAGAATCTTGCTTTGTAAAATTGCTCTTCGGAGATAACTTTAATGTTTCCGGGCACGTCGAGGCAAAAGACGTTGCCCGACTCCGGGTCAATTACCTTCGCGCCTTTCTTGAGGAAGTTTTGCACCTGTCGACGCCTCCGCTTGCGCTTATCGGCATAGGAAGTATCATCATTGCTGCAAGCCTGAAAAAGGCAGAGGCCGGCAAGCAGCAGGGGCAACATAAGCGCCAAACGCTGCCACACATTGCGGCATAAACGGATGCGAAAGGATGTATTTTGCATTGTAATCAATCTTATTTGGGGCAAAAATAAGCAATATCACGCACGTGGGCCGCATTTTTCAAAAGGAATTGCGGCATAAAGCCGAAAAAGCCTAGAAAGTGAAAGCCGGCTTGGCAGGCCGTCGGGTTATCGGCAGGCGGCTTTCGAATGGTAACCTTCGGGCGGCAATGGGCCCGCGTTTGTACGCAACAGATCGGCTACTGCCGGGGCCGCATACGCATGTAGCGGCGCGGTCGGCGAGCCGCCTTGCACGCGAAAAGGGGAAAAAGAGGAAAATTGCGATGGGGTTTTGCGTAAATTGCGGCCAAATTATTTGCAGAATAAAAATAAAATCCTACCTTTGCAACCGCAAAACAAAAATGGTACCTTGACCGAGTGGCTAGGTAGCGGTCTGCAAAACCGTGTACAGCAGTTCGAATCTGCTAGGTACCTCTGACAAAGCGGAGCACTTCTACGAAGCGCTCCGCTTTTGTTGTATGTCGTGCTCCAAGGGCCGCGCGTCGCATCAGAAGGCAAGCCGACGGCAAAGTGGAGGGCAAAATCGCGAGAGAATTTGGGGTGAATCAGCGGATAGTGACCGCGACCTGAGGGATAAGCGGGATCAACGGCCTTCATGCCGGCATCTAAACGCAAGATAAAATAATCAAGATTGAGGCGCAGACCTAAGCCATAGGCCACGGCCAACTGCTTATGGAAGGAACGCAGGCGAAATTGACTGCCGGAAAGATTTTCACAGCGCCGCGTGTTCCACATTACCGGCATCCACGAAGAAAGCACCATTGAATTTCCAGAAAAAGCGCCGTTCGCCATTCAAAAACTCAAATCGAGCTTCATATTTCCCGTTTGGTTGATGAAATCTAGCTTTGCCGTCCTTCTCCACACACTGCCCGGGCCGAGCGAACGCACATTCCAACCGGCGCACGCTGTTGGCCCCACCGGCAAAATAACGCTTCTCGTAGGGGATTGCGGCAGAGTTTCCATAGGGAATAGCCAAACCAAAAGGCGGCGTGAAACGCGAAGGTGTTGCGGCTATCAATGCGCAAGCTGCGCACAAAATCGAGGTCGACTTTCACGTATTGGGAATAGGCAATATTAAATAGCCGATATTGGCCCGCTTCGTTCTTACTTGCCTTGATGATCTTTGAGATGCCGTGGAGCAGATTGCCGGCGGCTTCGATGCCAAACTTTAATTGCCAGCCCTTTGTCAGTTGGCCGGTAAGCGGAGAGAATGTTACGCTGCCTCGTTCCTTATCTTGCTGGGAATTATATACGAAACTAGTGAGCCCGTATTCATAATGAAGAGATCCGCATAACTGGCTCGCAAAATCGAATATCGAGGGTCAGCGTTGTTAAGATAGTCGCGCCCTAAACGTATTGGAAATCCAAGGCATAAAGACGTAGTTGAGGCTAATCATATCAAAACGATGCTGAAAGCCGGGATGAGATGATAACTCCAGCGATAGGCCCAGTTACCCGTGACTACACGCCGATGAAACTCCGGCCTGTTTTTGCGAATTGTACATAAAGCTGAGGTCGCTCGTTGCCTTTAAGCGCTGGCGGGCCGACTGGCGCACGAAAGGTAGGCGAAAGGTGGGGAAACGGAGCGAAGCCTCGCCGCTAAACTCTGAGTAGTTTTTCGTTGCCGTAACCTTCCAAGCCTCGTATGGCTTCGTAAGCCATTCGCCCCTTCAAGAGCAGGCGCTCAGCACCCTTAAACAAGTTGCGATTCGTAAAAGAAAAGGGCCAAAAGCCGCGCCCAAGTCGCCACTGGTATTCGTCCCTTCGACCCTCGAGACTGACGGCATTGGGCTTGTTGCGCACAATCGTAACGTCGGCATCAAGCAAAGCAGAATCGCCGGGCGGCTCGTTAAACTTTATCGTCGTAGTAGCGCACCGCCGACAAGCCGTTCATAGCCGAATAACTGTCCTGCACGTCTTCTTCGCGATACAAACTATCAGGGGCGGATGAGCAGATGGTTTTTGTAGAGGTGTTTACGAAAGGCCAACTTGTCCGCACCCAGGCTCGGCGAGTCCCAGACCTTGATGGTGCGAAAGCGGAAGGGCTGATAAGCCTTCAGAGAATCGATGCCGGGCGGGCGGGTAAAGACGAAAGTCAGCGCCACGCGGTCGCTGCCGGCAATGGTATCGGCATCGTAACCTACGAAATCGCGATTGATGCGGTAGTAGCCTTGATTTTGCAGGGCCGTAATGACGCGGTTGCGCTCTTCGTTGAGGAGGGAGACATCTAAAGGCATACCGACGTGGAGCAAACTCTTGGCGCGCAAGGCTGCAACGGCACGCGCCAAACCGGGATCGTCGAAGTGGTAAGCCAAAGAATCGACCACGTAGCGCACACCGGGGCGCATTTTATACGTGAGACGGACGTGGCGGCGGCGCTCTTTGGTGAGCGTATCGACCGCCGCATGCAGATAGCCCCTCGCCCTTGGAGGGCAGCGAGCAGCGCGGTGCGCAGCACCAGTAGCGGCCGTATCGTAAACGACGGGCGCTTTCGCCAAGGCGGCGAAAGAAACGGCCGCGGCGCTTGGTTGTATCGGCGGGTGAGAGCAATAAATACCGAGCGGCACTTTACCAAAACTAAACCAGCGCGCATTGGGCTGCTGACGCACATATTTAATATAGTCGGCCGGCTTGACTTGCTTCAGAGCAGATTCTACTTTGACATCGCTCAATATCGCTTCATCGCCCGACAAATAGCGTGCAGGCGAGCACGATTGCAGCAAAAAAAGCAGCAAAGTAAGTCCTGCGAAGAGCAGGGATAGAGAAACGTGACGGTTCAAAGGCTTCAATTTTTGAAGCAAAATATACTACTCATTAGCTTCTGTCTTTGTAATTTTGCCGAAAAATCCATAAGATGCTGACAAGAGCTGAGATAAAATGGCTACGCGGCCTGACGCGCAAGCGGCAGCGCGATGCTGAAGGCTCTTCATCGCTGAGGGGCCGAAGGTAGTCGGAGATCTGCTGGCCTTGCTCCCTTGCCGACTGCTCTTAGCAACGGGTGATTTTCTACAAAGCAAGGCGCAATGGCCCGCCGCAGAGGTGCGCGAGCTGTCGGCGTCGGAACTGGCGCGCGCGTCGCTCTTTGCAAGCGCCGCAGCAGGTCGTTGCCGCTTTTTGAAAAGCCCGCACCGACGCTGGCAGCCCGCAGATGAGTTGGCTTTAGCCTTAGATGGCGTGCAAGACCCGGGCAATGTGGGGACGATTATCCGATTAGCCGACTGGTTTGGTATACATAATATATTGTGTAGCCCAACAACGGCCGACGCCTTCGCGCCAAAGGTGGTGCAAGCTACGATGGCGCACCTCGGTCGCGTCAATCTCCACTACGTAGATCTGCGCGAAGCGCTTGCCAGATTCGCCTGCGGAGGCACTCGATTTACGGAACGTTTCTCGACGGATCAAACATTTACGAGCAAACATTGGATACGAAAGGTCTCATCATAATGGGCAACGAGGGCCAAGGCATATCGCCGGCCGTAGAGCGCCTCGTTTCGAAGCGCTTGTTTATTCCTCGCTTCCCCTCGACGCAACGGGCAGCGAGAGTCTCAACGTTGCGATGGCCACAGCCATTATTTGCGCCGAATTCTAGACGAAGAAATTATTAAACAATGAATCTATCTCTCCTTCTCAACATAAGTTTGCCGATTGCGTGATGCTGCTCTGCCCTGCTCGCTCTTTGGCGTTTTCGCTGGCGCGATACTCGCTGCCGGCGCGCTGGCCTGAAACTGCTGAATCGACGGAGCAACCTGCGATCTCTATTATCATTCCGTCACTTGATCAGGGCGATTACTTGGCCGAGTATCTGCCGTTGTTTTTGCAGCAAGACTATCTTTCGTTTGAGGTTATCGTAGTAGACAAGGCCTCAACCGACAATACGCTCGACGTGCTCAAGCGCTTATCGGCTGAAGATAAACGACTGCGCTACCTGTCGGTACCGCGCTCGGCGCGCATATTGAATTGACCAAATTGGCCTCGACCTTGGGCGTGCGATCTGCGCGTTTTCCTTGGGTGGTCTTTACGCGGGCCGACTGCCAACCGGCATCACCCAACTGGCTCTCACGATTGGCGGAGCAGTTTGCTCTCGGCGTAGAAATGGTCGGCAGCTATGCCAACTATCTCAACGATGCATCGCGCCAAGCACGCCGCCCGATCTTCGAACGTCTGCGTTTGCAGTTGCGTTTGGCGCGGGCTGCTCGGAGTGGACGCCCCTGTTTGCGCTGACCCCTGCAACCTGGCCTGTCAAAAAGTCGTTCTTTATGGCACAGGAGGGCTTTGCCAATAGTTTGCTTTTGCCCCTTTGGCGAAGAAGAATTGTTTGTGGATGCATACGCTACACCGGAAAATTTCCGCCTAACTTGGCATCCTGATGCTACGATTCGCCAGCAACTACCTGAGCGCCGCTTTCGGCCGACGAGCGTCATCTATACGGCAGAGATCGCCAACCGCAGCAACCGCCGCCGACTGTCATGCCGTGCGCGAAGCGTGGGCTACGTGCTTTTTCTATCTGTTTCTCCTGTTAATGCTGACTTATATCGGTGAGCGCACCCATTATATTTGGCAACAATCGGCTTATCATCTACAAGATTTCGGCCACCGACCTGCCCTTCTTGCTCCTGCTCATCGCGGCCATCGTCCTACCGCTCCGCACGATGCGCAAGGCTACGGAGACATTGAGTGAGCGCAAGTTTGGCGGAATGCTGATTGCTTATGCTTGGCTGCAACCTTTGCGCAACCGACTGACGCATTTGCGCCGCCTCCACCGCAGCGATAGTTTTGTTCGCCCCTCTTTATAATTGCTCACTCTTTTGACTGACGGCCGACAAACGGCCGATACCGCTGATAGCGTCCGGCCTTTGCCTGCTACCGGCAGTTATTGGCGCGTAAAGGATCGACTTTTTACCGCCACGCAAAGGCACAAACTATGGCGACAAGTCAAAAGTTTGATCACATTTAGTCCACTACTTTCCCTCTCCTCCTTTCTTTTCTACACCCAACGCCTTAAATGGCGACGCTTGAAACGCAAATAGGACCGCAAGAAGGCAGCTTTGTTTTCGTTTGGTGCCCGGCAAACGATAGTTTGGTCCCACTCAAACCATAGTTTGTTCCCAGCAAACGATAGTTTGGCGGCAGCAAACAATAAACAAACAAAAAGAGAACAATGCAAAAATCAGAGCAGAAGCACGAACAAAGGAGACCTGCCCACCGTCCGGCGCACCGAACGTCCTGCCTTACCTTTCCTCCGCAAGCACAATGCAAAGAAAATCCATAACAGCCCATACAAAGACGACGAATAATCGAGGACTTACCCCGAGAAACGACTGCTCGCTCTGCCAAAAAAGGCCGCTTCAGCATCAAGGCATCAAGCGAAATAAGCGGAAAAAGGAAGCCTTGAACAGAAAGTGCATAAAGTATTTGGCAAACCAAAAATCATTCTACCTTTGCATTCGCTTAACGGCAATTAGTAGATCCGCTAGCTCAGCTGGTAGAGCACAACACTTTTAATGTTGGGGTCTTGGGTTCGAGCCCCAAGCGGATCACACCAAGAAAAAGAGGCTTATCGCAGGATAAGCCTCTTTTTCGTTGATAGACCCATATTCGCCTCCACTTGATCAGTGCGGCGTCAGTTTATCACTGTCTGCTCGACTCGCAAAGCAGACGAAACACTACGACCAAGTCGCAACTTTTTCAAATATGATTGCGCCGCCCAAACGTATGGCCCTATCCGAAACGAACAGGAACAAGTTTGGGCGGCGCAATCGTAAACTATGCAGCTGCTTTTAAGCATAGGCAGTTTTTAAACGGAAATCATACGCACGTCTGTCGTATCAAGACTCCCCTTACGCGTCGATATAGCCTTTTTATTTTACTAAAGGCAGCGCGAACGATGCGCAAGCCTATCATGGGCAAACAAGCAACAGATTTACGTAAACGAAAAAGAAAGCCTCTCCGAAGAGAGGCCATGGGAATAAAATCCTTCGGCATATAGCCTTATTGTGATATGATGCAGAATATCCTTTTTCTGTGGCAAATTTAAAAATTTCATTTGTACATGCCAAATTTTTGGTCTATTTTACAGAAAATTTACAAACTTACCTTATGAAAACCCGAATATTAGGCCTCGATACCGGCACCAACAGCTTAGGTTGGGCTGTTGTAGATCGCGATGAAAAACAACCAATATACGCCCATCTGCCGCGGAGATTTAACTTCACGGAAGGCGTGAAGCAAGAAAAAGGCATCGAATTTTTCTTTGGCTGCCGAAAAGAACTTCTTATCGCGCTTCGCGGCGCCATTACTTCCGCCGGCGTCTGCGCAAAGTAGAAGTACTGAAAGTTTTGGTGAAGCATAAGTTGTGCCCGCCGCTTTCGATGAAGCGCTCAACCGTTGGCATACGAAAAAGAATATCCGCTTGATGAGGACTTCACACTTTGGCAGCGCACGAGCGAAGCTGACAATAAGAATCCTTATCACGACCGTCAGCACTTTGCTTGCACCACAAGTTGAACTTGAAAGATTCTCAGACGGATCGCTATACGCTGGGACGCGCACTCTATCACTTGACGCAGCGCCGCGGCTTCTTGAGCAAACCGACCTGACCAAAAACGAGGGAGGCGGAAGAGACGGGCAAAGTAAAATCTGCGATCTCCGAATTGAGCAAAGAGATGAAGGAGGCGGGATGTGAGTTCTTGGCGATTACTTTTACCCCTACTCTATCGCACGGAAGGCAACCGTGTGCGCATCCGTTCCCGCTATACGGACCGGGAAAAGCATTATTTGCAAGAGTTTAAGGAGATCTGCCGCGTACAAGAATTGGACGAGGATCTGGCAAAAAGCGCTGGAGAAGACGATTTTCTTTCAGCGTCCACTAAAATCCCAGCGCCAAGGCGTGGGCAAATGCACGATGGAGAAAGGCCATTCGCGCTGCGCCGTCTCGCATCCTTATATGAGGAATATCGACTGCTCTGTTATCTCAACAATATCCGAATCAAAAACGCTATCGGATGATCGTTTGCGTCCATTAAATGCGGAAGAGCGAGAAAAATCACTCCCCTCTTCACCAAAAAGCAACTTCGACTTCAAAAGATTGCTAAAAGCTCGCCAGGAAAAACGCCTTTTGGCTGGATAAGAGATGAGGAGGATTGGCCCTACCAATTTAATTATCGTATGACGCGAGAGGCGCCGGCTTGTCCCACAACTGCACAACTAATAAAGGTATTTGGCGAAGATTGGAAAGCAGCATTGGCTAAAACTTAACGATGCGCGCCAAGCAGGACCAGGAACGTTAAAAACAGAAGATGAGATTTTGCACGGACATTTGGAACGTGCTCTATTCTTTTTCTTCAAAAGAAAAGCTGAAGGAGTTCGGGTTAAAGAAACTGCAACTGGATGAAGCGCAAGCCAAAGCCTTCTCGGAAATTCGCCTAACGCGCGACTTTGCCTCGCTAAGTTTGAAGGCAATACGCAAAATTCTTTTCTTCTTGCGCACGGACAAAGATTATTCGAAGGCTATCTTTTTGGCAAACGTCCCAACAATTGTCGGTGAAGAAACATGGAACGATTGAGCGACGCTCGCTTGCTACTATGAAGTCGATCTCGCCCTTCAGCCGCAAGAAGAGCGCGATGCAGAAGAGCATTGCACAATCGCAGAGCGCATCAAAGCGGCTATAGCGCAGAAGTGCCTGATGCGCCGATCGATTTGCTGTATCACCCCTCAATGATTGAGGCCTATCCGGACGCCAAACGAAACGAGCGCTTCGATTGCTACCAACTGGGTTCTCCGAAGACGAACGCTGTGCGCAATCCGATGGCTATGCGCTCACTGCATATGGTGCGCAAAGTGATCAACCACTTGCTGCGCAAGCATATCATTGATGAGAAGACAGAAATACACATTGAATATGCGCGCGAATTGAACGATGCCAACAAGCGCCAGCCATTGCCGATTGGCAACGCGAGCTAAGCAAACGGTACACAGCGTATGCGCAAAAACATTAGGCAACTCTATAAAGCTGAAACCGGCAGAGATTGAGCCGACGAAGGCAGACATCTTAAAATATCAACTCTGGGAAGAGCAGCAACACGTCTGCTTGTACACAGGTAAGAAGATTGGCATTGCAGACTTCTTGGGCGCGAACCCGAGTTTGACATCGAGACGATCCCGCGCAGCCGAGGCGGCGATAGCACACAAGAGAACTTAACGCTTTGCGAGTAAGTTCAACCGCGACATCACAGCGCGACAAGTTGCCCACAGAATTAGCCAACTATGAAGAAATCTTAGCGCGCATCGAGGCATTGGAAGAAGCAGTGCTACGCGCTGAAGCTAAAACGAGACGGCATCCGCACGCATTCGGGCCTGGAGAAGAGTATAAAGATTCTAAGATTCGAAGACGCCATCTTGTGGGCTTAGAATACGGCTACTCGAAGGGAAATATGATCGGTTTACGATGAAAGAGGTTCCTGAAGGTTTCAGTCGGCGCCAAGGTGCGGGCATCGGCTTGATTTCAAAATATGCCGGCCTCTTCTTGAAGTCGCTCTTTAAAGACCCGAAAAACCCAAATCGCTCCAACGTCTAGCGTCGTCAAAGGCGCCGATGACGGCTGAGTTCCGCAAACCATGGGGCTTGCAGCAAGCCGATGAGGCGAAATCGCGTGAGAATCATACGCACCACTGCATTGATGCTTACACCATCGCTTGCATTGGGCCGTGCGAATACGCTGCCTTAGCTGCATATTATCGGAGCGATGAGGAGTTCAAGTCGGGAGGCGCCGTGAAAAAGCCGCAGTTTGAGAAACCTTGAAAACCCTTTACGGAAGATCTGCTAAAACTGCAAGAGGAGTTGCTCATCGTACATCAAACTACTGACAAACCAGGCGCTGAGATCGGCGAAAGGTAAAGACGCCGCGCGGGAAGTTCCTCACGGGCGGCGACTCCGCACGCGGCAGGCTGCATCAAGAAACGTATTATGGCGCCATCAACTACGATGGCAACATTAAATATGTCGTAAAGCCGCTGGATGGTTTAACTGAAAAGGACTTGGATAAAATTGTCGATGAAACGGTTAAGGGCATCGTCAAAGGCGCCGTAGAGGCCAAAGGCAGTTTGAAGGAAGCCCCTTGCCGACGGTATATATATGAATAAGGAGAAGGGAATCTTGATTAGGCGGGTGAGGATCTTCACTCGTCTAACGCAGCTGCTTACCCTACGCTCGCTGCGCGACCAATCTCAAAAAGAGCACAAACGTAAAGTTTATCGTAACCAACGAAGGCAATTACGATGATGGCCATCTACAGGAGTCGTAAAAGGCAAGACCAAGCGCGAATTTGACTTTGGTCAACAACATTGAAAGCTGCTAAGTTCTTTAGGAAAAGGATTGGTCAGGAGCAAGACCAACCCCTCGATGCTGGAAAAGAGTGCTAGCGACTTCCCCTTAAAGCAAACCTTAAAAATAGGAACGTTAGTATTGCTTTTATGAGACTTCTCCAAGCGAGATTGATTTCTCTGACCCTAAGGATATAGCTGAAAAGGTTGTATAAGGTGGTTGGAATGAGCTCTCTTTTTAATGGAAGGAACACCTATGGCGTTATATCGCTACGTCATCACTAAGAGCTCGCCCGACTGGAGAATTAAGAGTCCCAGAACAAAACATTCAAAAACGGAAAGCCTCACACTTCCAGCAAGACTCATTGTATCACACCCAATTTAATGCTTTGGTAGAAGGGCAAGATTTCGATTTGGATATCACTGGTGAAATCATTTTAAAGCGTCTTAGAATTATGCTCAAGCGCAGCCTTGTCTTTATGCATCCGGCCACTTTTGAGTCTTTACGAAATGGGGCAAATGGTTATCATCAGAAAAGAACTTCCTGATGATAACCTTACCGTGCCCATTGAAGACATTGGCTTGGTGATGATCAACCACGCGATGGTGATGCTAACCATCCCCTTCTAAATACTTTAACAGAGCAAAACGTAGCGGTGCATCTTCTGCAATGAAAGCGCATGCCTGCTTCGATGCTCTACAATTTGGTGCAGGGCAACACCACGCAGGGCAACACCTTACGCAACCAACTCGAAGCCGGCGAGGTACTCAAAAAGACGCTGGAAACAGATCATCGAAGCTAAAATAAAGAATCAGGCTGCACTAAACAAGATGGGCAAGGAGGGTAGCATCTTAAAACCCTTTATACGAATGTAAAAAGTGGAGACAGCGATAATCGAGAAGGCATCGCGGCCAGATTGTATTGGACCGCCTTATTTTGGCCGCGATTTCATCCGCGATCGGAACATACCGGCATCAATTCGCTCTTAAACTATGGCTACTCGGTCTTACGGGCGGCCGTTACGCGAGCCCTTGGTCTCCTCCGGCTTGTTTCCAGCATGGGCATCTTTCATCATCATCGCAGCAACGCCTTCCCCTTGTCTGACGATTTGATGGAACCTTTCCGACCTTTGTAGACGAGTTGTATTTGAACCCACGATCCAAGGCGAGGCGGAACCGACACAGCGACAAAAAGCCGCCTGATCCGTGTGCTATACATCGACACTTACTTTTCCAAAATAACACGCCCCTATCCGTGGGCTTACGTGATGACGATGGCTTCCTTAGTCAAGTGCTACGCCAAGGAGCAAAAGGGAGTTGGTCGTCCCGTTATTAAAATGAGTGAAGTCAGATTAAACGCTTATCATATTATGTGGCTCTTTAGTGATGTTCGACTTACCTACGATGACCAAGAAAGATCGCAAAAGCCTCGGCCTTTTTCGGAAACAACTGAAAAGATGGCTACTCGATGCACCAATTCAGCGTCTCATATCCGCCATTGTGCCTCTCAAAAGAAAGTACCGATGTACACATAAAAGCGTAAGGTCCAACTTACCGGCAAAAGGATCTGTCAGCATTCTCTCCATTACCGACAAGCAATACGCCGGCATCATCAACTTTTGGGGTGCGAAAGTAAAAGTTACCGTCTACACCCTGCAGTTAGAACTATTTTAGTACTTTTGCCCGCATGAGAGTTACGCATCAACGCCATTTCCTATACACTAAAGAGAGTCCCTCAAGGGCTTCCATCTCAATGGATTATCTCATATAGGTTAGGTTTGATGTAGAAGAAAGATATAACACAACATCTTTGTAAAGCATTACCTACACGCAAGTGTTGTGGTTTTGATGTAGAAAGATATAACACAACACAACTTTTGGAGTTTGGTTGTACTCCACAGTTGTGGTTTGATGTAGAAGAAAGATATAACACAACTTTACATTTGATTGCTGTATCAACTTTGCGTTGTGGTTTGATGTAGAGAAGATATAACACAACTGCGGTTAGCAACGCTGCCCATTTGGCAAGGTTGTGGTTTGATGTCAATTAAAGACATCAGATTCCCCTCCTAGGAATACTAAAAGAGGGATAGACTTATGGACAGAAAATGGACGACTAGTATGGACGCAGTTTACTTTACAATCTTGATTGATATCAATTAAAGCGCATCAAATGCTTTTGGGTTTCTAAAGCTAACTTTGGTTGTTAGTCCTGCTTGCTATGAATTCGTCGAACTCACGTTATTTTTACACAAGGGTATCGCACAAGGGTGTGATTATAAAATAATTTTATCTACCTTTGTTGAGGAATCAAACCATCACTTTTGCACAATGACACTTTATCTAATGCTTGCTCTCACGACACAATCGGTCTTTGCAGCAGCTGCAATCTGTAAAAGGTTTCCCTTTTGATGTCTTCACGCCAGTAGTAGCAAAAACAAGCAGAAACTTTTGGCTCTACAGCTTCTTCATCTGTTCTTTCGTCAGCTGTTGCCCTGAACAACAAAATCGTTCACTGCGGCAACGGGCGCTTCGTACATCTGTTGAGTCGTCCTGACAGCAAATTGGTTTACACTTTCTTTTATAACCACAAGGGAGAGGCATCGGGAGAAGTCCCTCGTTTGTCAGTAAAAACAACTTGAAGGTACTCAGGACAAATCAATCGAGAAGTTGCGGTAGAACAAGCCGGGAACATTGGGCCAGCTCCTTCCTTCAACAGAAAGACTTGAAAATCAGAAAATTAAAAGTAAGCGGAACTATTAATGGCGACGACGTGCTGGTACTTGGAAATGGCAGGACGCAACAGCGACGACGAAGAAACGGAAGGAAAAACTTGAAGAACTTGACCTGAGCGATGTTGCACTTGCCGATGGCGGAAGTCCATATTACTCTACCACAAGAGGCAATTATTACACAGCGACCTCTTATGATGTCGATGACAATGAGGAAAACTTTTATTGCACCGACTTGTCATACGCTTTTTGCAATACACATCTTAAAAAGGTACTATGGCCCAACACAATGTGGAGGTCGGAGATGCAGCACTGAATCGCTGCTACGAATTGGAGTCGTTTACTCTTGAAGTGAAACGAATGAAATCAAGAGCAGTGCATTTGAATATTGCACTGCCCTCTCAAATATTGAGCTCACCCCAAAAATTCTTTATATCGGCATGCGCACTTCGCCAATAGCGGCTTGACAGAAATTTCTATACCAAAAGAAATTGAGACGATTGCCCATCAGGCATTTTACAAATGCGAAGCATTGAAGAAAATAGATTTTAGCGATGGAGTAAAAGAAATCAAAGAAGCTGCTTTCAGCTATTGTTCAGCTCTTGAGGAGATACACTTATCTAAAGTACTGACAAAAATAGGCAAAAAGAAGCATTCTATGCTTGCTCATCGCTGACGGAAATCACACTTCCCAAAAAGCTAATCAATATAGGTGAGGATGCTTTTTGGAGCCTGTAAAGCCCTAAAAAGAAATTAAGGTCGAAGCAGGAAACACTGCATTTACATCAATAGATGGTGTATTGTTTAATAAAGAAAAGACCACACGCTGACATTCCCTTTTGCAAACACAGCCAACTATCAGAGTACCTGTGGGCACAACAAAAATAGCGCCATCGGCTTTTTAGCGAATGCAACAAGCTTGCATCAATACAATTCCCTCAACACGCTCATCGAGATAGGCAGCGAGGCTTTCTACAAATGCTTGAAACTCGAGAACATTACATTGCCCAATAGTATACCGCTGTGGGTGAGGGGCCTTCTATGGATGCGAAGGACTATTGCAGGTGGAGTTGAGTAAGAGTATGACCATTATTCCTGACAATTTATTGAGTAAGGTATGAAACTGGTAGAAAATTAAAAATCCCTGAAGGCATCAACAAAATTGCATATCAAGCATTTAGCAACTGCTCATCGCTTACTCAGGTTGAGATTCCTTCCTCTGTCAATAGCATTGAGGGCGCATCTTTTAAAGCATCGAGGTCTCTTAACGAGATCTATTGTTACATTAAAGAGCCGCTCACAATCGAAGAAGATGTGTTTAAAGGAGTGAATGTTGGAACTTGCAACCTATACGTTACAGCTGAGAGTATAGAACAATACAAAAACAGCGAAGTATGGAAGAATTTCAAGTAAAACCTATTCCTAACACAACAGGCAAAAATAATGTCATTCAACAGAATGAGATTGTGAAGGTTTGTGGTAATACTATCACGATACAGGAGAATTAACTGCCCCAATTCATATAATGGACACCAGCGGTAAGACAATATATTACGGCACTGAAAGAGAAAATCTCTGTGGGGAAACATGGCATTTTCTTAGTAAAAACAGGACATAAGGTAACGCGTGTAATGCTTTAACCCTAAAAACTGTTCTGGAGTCATTCGACTGATCTCCTTTATATAATAGTAAGGACCGCCCTTTTCTATTCTACTAACGTAAAGGCCGTTTTGAATCTATTCGATTTAACATTGCACATAGAACATAAATTACAAAAATGGATATTTCTGTTTCATAAAGTATAATCCTCCTGTTTTGTTACTGCCCGATAAAATTGATTGAAAGTTCTGCAACCCTTTATTTGTTGCGCTACTGGTACGTAGTATAAAACAACGGGGCATCTGCTTTTAGTGCAGAAGCATGTTGTGGCTTGATACCAATTAAAGACACGAGGCGCCCCTCCTTTAGGCATACTAAAAAGAGGGGTAATTTATGGGCATAAAAATGGAGGGATACGATGGGTGTTTGTTCCCCTTGGCGGAAGAGGACTACGCAAGTTTTCTGACCGACAAAAGGCTTGATCATAAAAAGGCTTAGAGTGGGCAAAAACTTTCATAGGTGATCCGAAAAATTGTCTTAGGTGATCCGAAAAATTGTCTTAGGGTGATCGGAAAAATTCTCTTATAAGACAATTTTTACTCTCTTATAGGAAAGTTTTTAGACATCTTATACTACTGATAATCAAAGTATTCAAAACCGATTTTAGTGCGGCTTACCCGCGCAAGATGTGCATTGCGAATAAGATTGAAGCAAGTCTGTTGATAAACGGGCCTCACCTTATTTGACTGCTATAAGGTGGGATGCTGTGTAGGCTTACTGCGTTTCGCACATAAAATGAAAGTTCACGAAAAGTCTGAAGCTCGGCAACAGACTTCAGTTGTAGGGTATATAAAGATGATGACTTTTACCGAGTCGGCCATATAAAGACATAAAATAAGGCTGCGGAGAAGCGACTCGGGAGGTAAGTGGGCAGCCGACTGCAACTCGACGTATCTTTATGCCTTTGGTTTGTTTTATTTTTGGTCGTAAGTAAATGTCGTTTAATGCGCTTTCTGCTGAAAAACAAACAGTTGGTTGTATTATTCAAGTGTTTGTTCGAGATAATCCAAGCCCGTTGTCTTAGTTTCTTTCAAGTAATTGATAAGCCTTTCTGAGAAGAATAAGCCCACTGTAGGTACTTTCAATATGTCGAAATCGTATTTTTTTGCAAAGGGAGATGTGCGATTTCTGCAAACTTTTTGCTCCTGATTTTTATATTCCTACGAACGAATTATACTTCAACCTTTCCCCTCGAAAAAGAGTCTATAATGATACTTTTCGTAATCTATCTGATCCAGAGGAATGCAAGAGAATGCTAAAAGATAATAGTTCTGCGCTGTGGAGAACTCCCGGAATGCTCACGGAATTTCGGAATGTAGGGGCAATTTGAATTGTTCAAGCGCTTTTTTATCGTTTCTGAAACGATAAAATCGAGCATTCCGGAAGGAGTTGTCCGTCATGTTCGATATGAAATCCGTTTCCTTTACCCTGCTTTTTAGTTTTATAATAGACGATCTGTCGCAGCTTGGAAACGTCAATTATAGGAAAGTCTTGTAGACCGATATGCCTGCTTCTTTTCCCATAAAGCCCTCACAATACGCCATTAGATAGTCCTCGTCTCGCACATTGGCAAAGGAATATTGCTCTTTCTTGAGTCGTATTTCAACTTGCTGGTAACACCATCTGTTATTCCTGTTACTGTACTTTCTATTGACAGACGTACGCTGAAATATCTTTTGTTCGCTTCCCATTTATCTGCTATTAGCTTGAGAATAGTTGCTCAAAATAAAAGGTTATGAAGGGAATAACATTGCATAAAAACGCAAAATTCGTTGTTACATCAGTTAATGATTTCGTCCCAATAGTGCGGACTATAAATCGTAACAGTCCTTTCTCCTTCATCTTCTTGAACCGCTGAAGGCAATACCGACGCTGTTGAATATAGTAAAACCATATTTGCTGATATACGAAAAAGCTACCCTTCAGCTTATCAATTATATTTTTGCAGCAAAACAGCATGTATTCGTTGTAATGCATAATTCAACTCCTTTATTTTCGACAACAGAGATTTCCACTAATCTGTTGTTTTCGAAAACCAAAGACAAATCGTCTGAATACAATCTTACAAGAAGACCTTTATCAACTTTCTTAAAGTCCTTCTCTGCTTTACTCAAAATTTCTCAAGGGAACTTCCGAACTTGTAATCGTTCACACCCTCGTAAGGTTTTATTACGTATTTCATCTTACTTTATTCTCAAAAACGTGGTAACATCTAAATCAGGAGGCAAAGGTGCTTAGCGCTTATGCAAAACGATCATCTGGCTGTTTCTGTATTATTTCTATTCCTGAAATAAAGGTTGGGTTTCAACATAAAGGTGTCTTTTATCAATACGCCATTCATAATATATATATGACGAGAATAAAAGAGAAGGTGGCAACGGGCTTAGCCGGCTCCCACCTCTCTCGATTTGTTTATTGCAAGGGTTGCGCCAATTACTCACCCTGCTCCATTTTTAGCTTTCAGTGCAGCCAAAGCGTCGTTGTCGCCCGTTGTCTGCTTGCTATCTGGTTTTGGATTTGTGCGCGATTCTTCTTTCTTTGCCGTGTGGCGAGCTGCCTTGCGCTCTGCACGCTGCGGATCTTCGAATGTGCGGCTGTGAGAGAGATCACACGCTTGTTGTCCCTTATTGAACCTCGATCACCTTGAATGGCAAGGTTTCGCCAAGCTGAACGCGGCTACCATCTTCTTTTACCAAGTGTTTCGGCGTTGCGAAGCCTTCTACACTTCTTGCTGGATCACTGCGCCCTTTGTCTAAGAGTTCTACAACCTTACCTTCGTGGATTGAGCCATCTTCGAAGAGGCCTTCAAACTTATCCCAAGGATTTTCTTCGAGTTGCTTGTGGCCGAGGCTCAAGCGGCGGTTTGCCTTGTCGATTTCGAGGACAACAACATCAAGCTCTGCACCCAGCTGTGTAAACTCAGACGGATGCTTAACTTTCTTCGTCCAAGAGAGGTCGGAGATGTGCACGAGACCATCAACGCCTTCTTCCAATTCAACGAATACGCCGAAGTTGGTGAAGTTGCGTACCTTGCCTTGGTGCTTAGAGCCAACGGGGTATTTCTCTTCGATGTCCTTCCAAGGATCTTCTTTGAGTTGCTTGATGCCGAGCGACATCTTGCGCTCTTGGCGGTCGAGCGTAAGGATGACAGCCTCAACTTCGTCGCCTACCTTGAGGAAGTCTTGCGCTGAGCGTAGTGTTGGCTCCAGCTCATTTCGCTAACGTGGACTGCTTCAACACCCGGAGCGATCTCACGAATGCGCCGTAGTCGGCCATCACGACAACCTTGCCTTGAACCTTGTCGCCCACCTTCAATTCAGGTGCCAAAGCGTCCCAAGGATGCGGCGTGAGTTGCTTCAAGCCAAGCGCGATGCGCTTCTTCTCTTCGTCGAAGTCGAGGATAACGACGTTGAGCTTCTGGTCGAGCTGAACGACTTCGTGCGGATCGTTTACGCGGCCCCAAGAAAGGTCTGTGATGTGGATCAAGCCGTCTACGCCACCCAAGTCGATGAATACGCCGTAAGATGTGATGTTCTTAACCGTACCTTCGAGCACTTGACCTTTTTGGTAACTTAGAGATGATCTCTTGCTTCTGAGCTTCGAGTTCAGCTTCGATAAGTGCCTTATGGCTAACCACAACGTTCTTGTATTCTTGATTGATCTTAACCACCTGGAACTCCATCGTTTTTGCCCCACGAAGATGTCATAGTCGCGAATCGGCTTAACATCAATCTGGCTACCCGGCAGGAAGGCTTCGATACCAAACACGTCTGATAATCAGGCACCGCCCTTCGTGCGGCACTTGATAAAGCCCTTGATTGTTTTCTTTGTCTTGCAATGCTTGGTTAATGCGATCCCAAGCCTTGCTCGCGAGCTTTTTGTGAGAAAGAACAAGCTGTCCTTTTTGTCTTCCTGATTTTCAATGTAAACTTCTACTTTTGTCGCCTACTTGAAGTTCAGGGTTGTAACGAAATTCGCTTACGGGGACGATGCCGTCGCTCTTGAAGCCGATGCTTACAACTACTTCGCGCTTGTTGATTGAAAATGACTCGTGCCTTCTACGACGTCGTTTTCAGTGACATTGCTGCCGTCTTGTCGTAAGATGCTTTGCTCTTGTTGGCTTTCTCCGCCTTCAACTGAGCCTTTTTCAAATGCTTCCCAGTCGAACTCGGACAGCGGTTGAATGTTCTTGTAATTCTCCATTTAAATTTTAAAAGGATTAATATTGTTAGAAAAGTGAATTATATCGCGGCAAAGTTACTGCTTTCTATTGAGTAACAAGCGATAGAACAAGAAATAATTTGTAATTTAGCGGCTCAAAAATATGTTTCTTATGAAGAAAACGATAGTTTTTCTACGCTCTTAGCGCTCGTAAGCTGCAAAGAGCGCAAGGCACAAACCAATCAGCAGGCGGCGACGCCAACGGATAGCGTGGCACAAGTAAATACAGTACCCGGACTCGACCATCTATGGTAAAGCGGATGACGATTTATATGGTGATGTCGACTTTTGCCGTGATCACGACAAAGGGCGATACTATGGAACCTGGACCGCACCTATGAACTCGATGGCAAAGATGGCGTCTTTTATGGCGACATCAATGGTGGCGATGATTATGCCTTGACCGTGCGCGGCAAGGGTACGGACTATCAGGCCGTAGGCGTAGCAGTCAATCTCTCACAGTTGCGCCGCTTCGTCAAAGACTTTACGATCTGCAATGCGCGTCCGATTATTAACGGCGACACGGTGCGCATCCTCTCGCTCGACGATAAGGCCTTCAAGGCCGAGGGCAAGCAGCAATATTTCATTCAGAAAAAGTAAACGATATGTTTAGTGGTATAGTAGAAAGCACGGCGCGCCTCGTCGCTGTGGAAAGAGATCGAACAAACATTCACTTCACCTTTACGTGCGATTTCGCGCACGAGCTTAGCATCGACCAAAGCGTGGCGCACAATGGAGTTTGCCTTACGGTTGTTTCGCAAACGGCGGACCGGTATGTCGTTACGGCAATGGACGAAACCTTGCAGCGTTCTAATTTAGGCTTGTTGCAGCCGGGCGATGAAGTGAACGTAGAACTGCCTCGATGCTGATGAACGGGCGCCTGGACGGACACATCGTGCAAGCGACACGTGGACACAACAGCCGTTTGCAAGAAGGTGGAGAACGTCGACGGCAGTTATATTTTTCACCTTTGCCTGTGAGGCTGATCGTGCGAAAGCTTTGCAGGGTTATTTTACCGTAGAGAAAGGCAGCGTCACGGTCAATGGCGTGAGTCTGACCGTTTGCCGCCCGACGGACAATACTTTTGAGGTCTGCATCATTCCTTATACCTATGAGCACACCAACTTCCACAATATAAAAGAAGGCTCTGTCGTTAATCTCGAAATTTGACATTCTGGGAAGTATATGGCGCGCCTCAGACATTTTTGAGGAATGAAGAAGCAGGCGCTTTGATACGGTCTTAGGCACCTTTGGCGCCTAAGTATGGCGACACGTAGAAACCGAACTCCATTTCACTACGCCCTTCCAACTGCTCGTAGCCGTAGTCTTATCAGCTCAATGCACCGACAAGCGGATCAATATGATTACGCCGGCGCTCGAGGCTTATCCCGACGCAGACGCTATGGCGCAAGCTACGCCGGAAGAACTGTTGGAATACATCAAGAGCGTGAGTTATCCTAACTCGAAAGCCAAACACTTGTCCGGCTTAGCGCAAATGCTCGTCGAAGCGTTTAATGGTGAGCGCCGACTACGCTTGAAGAGCTCACCCGCCTGCCGGGCGTGGGCGCAAGACGGCCAACGTCGCAAGCCGTAGCCTTCACAAAGCGGCATTAGCCGTCGATACGCACGTCTTCCGCGTCAGTCATCGCTTAGGCTTAGTGCCGAAGACGGGCCAATACGCCCTACAAGGTGAGATGGCGCTCAAAAATACATTCCCGAAGAGAAAGTAGCTCCGAGCCACTACTGGTTGCTGCTTCACGGCGCTATGTCTGCACGGCGCTACGCCCGAAGTGCGACAAATGCGATCTGCGCGGCTTTATGCAAAGGCCACTGCAAATTAAGAAGAGATAAAAGCAAAGAATATGAGGTCGTATCAAGTATATTCTGTAAATTTGCAACACGGATAACTGACGACTTATATAAACTATTGATTATGACACCGACAATTGCAACTTCAACGGAAAGAAAGTAATCGTTCGCGTTGACTTTAACGTGCCTCTCGACGAAAACGGAATTGTAACAGACAATACCCGCATACGCGGCGCACTGCCCTACATTAAAGAAAAGTATTAAAACGATGGCGGCGCATTGATTATGATGATGTATGGCGAAAGCTTAAAGGCAAGGTAAACCTGAAGCTCTCACCAGCCAAATCGTAAAAGAACGTCTCCGAAGCTTTGGGTGTTGACGGAAGTTTGCCTCGATTGCGGCAAGGCTGAAAGCGAAGTGATGCGCTCCGCGGGCGAAGCGCTCCCTGCTCGAGAATCTCCGCTTCTATCCTGAGGAGGAGGGCAAGCCCGTAGGCATTGACAAGGCCGATCCGGCTTACGATGCGGCAAAGAAAGAAATGAAGGCGCGCCGTTGAATTTGCTCGCAAGTTGGCTTTATGCTGATTACTATATCAATGATGCTTTATACGGCTCACCGTCGCCACGCTTCTACAGCCGTCATTGCCGACGATTTTGGACAAGGATCATAAGATGCTGGGCTATTTGATGGAGCAAAGAAGTAAAAGCCATCGAAAGCGTGATGCATAACGCGCAGCAACCATTTACGGGCCATCATTGGTGGCAGCAAGGTAAGCTCTAAACTCGGCGTGATCAAGAATCTGTTGGCAAGGTGGATAACCTCATCATCGGCGGTATGGGTTATACTTTTGTCAAGGCTATGGGTGGACACATTGGCCTGTCGCCCATGTGAAGATGATCTGATCCCCGAAGCACTCCAACGTAATGGCAGCGGCCAAAGAGAAGGGCGTCAATATCTACTTGTCTGCAGAAAGCGTCTGCGGTCAAGAGTTTAAGAATGATACGCCGAAGAAAAATCTACCCCATCGGGCGAGATCTCCTGATGATTGGGAAGGTATGGACGCCGGACCTGCATCGCTCGAAATCTGAAGAAAGTAATTCTTGGTTCTAAAACCATCTTTGCTGGAATGGCCCGGTCGGCGTCTTCGAATTGCCCAACTTTGCTGTGGGCACGGGCGAAATTGCGACATGTACGAGCTACGAAGCGCGCCATAGTCTCTAGAGGTGGTGGCGACCCGTTGCAGCGGTCAACAAGTTCGGTTTGGCGGATCAAGCATCCTGTGTATCAACCGGCGGCGGCGCTATGTTGCAGCCATCGAAGGAAAGAACTCCCCGGCGTATCGGCTTACCAAGTGGCCAAGGCCCTCGACAATCATATAGTTAAAAAGGGCACGTCTGCTTAGACGCCTTTGTTTGATAGAGACGTTTTTGCATAAAAAGCATTGCAATCTTTTCTGATGAAGAACCTGTGAAACTTCTATAAAGAATACCGATAGACTTATTATAACGAGACACGCACCCCACAAACCGTTTCGCCGAATTCGACAAAACAACCCTCTGTGCGATTAAGCTTGAAACGCTGCACTTCCATCTTTCACGGCCAAAGGCCTCAAGCTGCCCAAGCCAAGTCTTGAAATAGACATAAGAAGAAACATCTCGTTTATGAAGGCTTTGTCACGAACCAGTCCTTCGAAAAACCAACTCGCGACGACTACTTCCAAGACGCCTTTTTCTGTCGGCTTATATGCTCATTCAGAATCAGCCACACCTGTTTTTCACTTTCGCCGTTTGCCGAACAACCCCCAAAGAAGATGTCTTCGAAGTCCTACGATTGATCATGACCATAACGGAAAGTCTTTCCACCTGAAACTTGCTCCGTAAAATTTTTCAAGTTTGAGGGCACGACTGATCATAAGGCGCGAAAAGTCTACAATGCGGTTTGCAACATTTTATTCGTTGAGTCTTAGTCTGCTCAGTAATGTCAATTTATTTTCAAAGGCTAGTAAACGAAGCTCTGCGTGTAGATACAATCGTCTCAATCGCGCAGAGACTCGTGTCTCAACGTGCAGAGACGCTCATCTCAACGTAGAGACACGAAAAGTTGGTAGTTTATGTTTTTGGTTGACTACATTTCGTCTTATTGTTAATAGCCGTTGATAGAATATCATCTTAATCATATTTAAAGTTTACACATCCTTTCTTTCTCGCCCGGAAAGGTTTACAACTCAGCTTAAAAAGCAAAAGTAAGGATCGCAGCAGGCGAAAAAGAGACCGCCCTTGTTTCGGTAAAATGAAGATTTGTCATTCATCAGTCCTCTGTTACCCATTTAAAAAGGCACGTACCTATAAGAAATTGATTAAAGTTTCTTAAGAGAAAAGCTCTTTGATCAAAAACATCTGCTTATATTTGTCATCAACATACTTACCCCAAATAAGCAAGCAACGTGCACATTACATTCTTTGAGATCTTTTTATAACAAGACGCAAGCGTCGATCGCAAGATCTCTTACGAAAGATAGTTGAAAGTCCATACGAAGGCATACAGTTTCTCCGGCAACTTCAACATAGGCCGGGGCAGACTTCGAGGAGGCGCGGTTTAATGTTTCACCAAACGATTGGGTAAGGACAGCCAAAGATTCATTACCGCAAAAAGTATACTATGTATGGCTCTGACAATCCCTGAAAAGATTCCTCGTTCATTCAAAGTTTGACTACTTGATAATCTTTGAGGAGATAAACGAAAGCAAATACGCTCACAATTAAAAACTGATCAAGAATGGCTTTAATCTGATTTTGTACAGTACGTTGCCGACCAATGTGCTGATGCCGGAGAAATAATCACAAAGAAAAATGTTTTGGCGACTATGGTATTTATTGCGACAACAAGATTTTCGGCCTCATTTGCGACAAACTGGTTCTACATAAAGCCAACGGAAGCAGGACGAAAACTCCTGCGCACGGAGTTGCTTCAACCGCCATATAAAGGCGCTAAAAACTATTTTTATATCGAGGAACCTCGATGATCACGAATACATAGCTGCTCTGGTGCGATCCGCTTGCAAAGAACTACCCGAACCAAAACCCAAGAAAAAGAAAGGAAACTTATCGGGCACCACTAAAAAGGAGTGCAAGAGTATTTAGCCCCAATCTGGTAAAGCTCAACAACGAAAATCGCCCTACGCCACCTGCCCGATAGCGGTCATTTAACAGCGTCGTGCCGGAGCAAATGCAATGAGAAGTAAAATCATACAATCAAGCACACAAGCCCCCAACCGCAAAAATTCACACGCGCGGCACAAGCTCTTATAATTCGTCCTCAGCAGAGCAGGCATTAGAGCAAAGCGACAACACAAGCCAATAGCAATTCGCAAGAAAGAAAGCCCTTAGGCTTGGTCTTTCAAATTACCCAACGCGTACAAGAACAAGGACGTTTTAAATACCAACCCTAAGAAGTTATCATTAACCCCAATAATCCGAGGCCGCACTGACGCACAATGACGCATTATAAACGCAACTTCAAGTAAAAAGGAAATAGGAAGAAGAAAAATAAAAAGCGGTAGTTTTCCTTCCTCCGGTTTAGTCAGCACTTCCATACGATAAAGATCCCTAACTACCAAGGTTTTCCGCTCCTTAACACCGGTGAAAGGACAATGCAAATATCGGATGTTCTCACGACTATGGCAAGGAAATGACCACAAAACCTTTGAAATATACCGCAAGAAGTTGCGTTATATCTACTCTACATCGACAACAACTCACACCTACTGCACACCACTACCCTCCCCCACCATTTTCCAACGCACCCAAAAGCAAAAACGTAGGCGAACGCCACGCATCGACAAAAACACCCTGAAAATCGGCCAAAACAGCTACTGATTATCAACATAATAGAGCGCGCGCAAAACTTTTCCTATAAGCGTCGAAAATTGTCTTATAAGAGAATTTTTACGATCATAGGGAAAAGATTCCGATTACCCAAGACAATTTTCACGATCACTTAAGAAAGTTTTTACACTCCCCAGCTGCTTTTTCACTACTACGGACGAGCGCAAAAATGCTGATAAAAAGCAACTTTCCAAGAACCGGTCGAGAGCGATCGTGCAAACCACGTTTGCGGTAATCCCGCTATCTTTAACAAGACACGATGATGAAAGGATATAAATCACCAATTATCAGTTAGAAAACGGATATATGGAGAAATAAAAAGAAATAAGACATTCAACTTTAGGGAAATCCTCTCAGCTATTTAACGATTCTTAGAGGTCACAAGATCTGTTCTGATTATAAAGAAGGGACTCATTCATAGTATTCTCTTTCTTTATCATCCCCATCTTCAGCACACCAGCTTCAAATAAAACGGGAACCGCAAAACAAAAGAAATGGGTCTGACTTCTTATATAGCCTTAATTCCGCAGCATAAACCCTTAGTGAGAACGCCAAGTGTCTGAGAAACAAAGTTCTAAAAACACTTGAATATGTCAGAATTTTCACCTATCTTGGTGCTGCAAAACATAACAAGTAAGCAAAACCGACATAACAAAGGTTGCAATTAAAAACGTGAGATGTCACTTTTTCGGTGGATTTTATCACATTATGGGCGTTTTTCTCAAAGTTGGGCTTTGAAAAGACTTACCGAATCTGTATTGGGTGACGTGGAAGTAGCGGCAAAGCATTCTGTTATGGAAGTATTTTTGAGGTTTTTCATACTTCCCCATTGGTTTGGGTGGGAGTTTATGCTTAGAAAAAGACCCAAAGAAAACACCAGAAAATCCCCATATCAATGGATAATCCCAAAAATATCACTTCAATATATAAAGTACCTCACAAGGAATAATGCTGATGGAATTGAGGTATAACTATATTTCATCAAGGAATCACTAAATTTTCAAATGGTACTGTTGTCCATGAAACTCTTAAATATATCAGTATACCTTATTCTCCCCCTTAAAGTGTCCTTTGTAGTCTATAAAATAGCTAATTTTTAGATATTGGAATAACCTCAAGGAATCTTCATTAAGTAGGGATGTATACGAGATAATTTCTTCTTGAACAGAAATTATATTCTTATTAAATAAATATGTTATAATGATTTTCCTGTTTCACCATAAATATTAATTGTTGCTTTGGTCGCAATTCTATTTTTGTATGTAATAGCACTCCGTTCCTTCGAACTATATATTTTCTAAATCATACGAAATTATAGTATCTTTCATTAAAGCCGCATCACTAGTGTTACTTATACTTTGCTCCTTGTTGCCGCATGATGACAGACAAGAGAGAATAATTAATGTGCTAAAAATAGCGTTTTTGTAGAACAGTTTCATCCTTTTTAGTTTTTATTTATTCAATTCTGATAGTTGCCTTACTTTTGTGAAGAAATCTATGTGGCGGAATATGACAGTTTCATTAGTCATAGAACTGTGTTATGTATGTTACACGCCAATTGATAGTTATATGCCCTTAATTCCGCAGCATAAAATCTTTTAAGAAATCCAAGCGCCTGGGAAACAAAGTTCTAAAAACACTTGAATATGTCAGAAATTTCACCTATCTTGGTGCTGCAAACATAACAAGTAAGCAAAAATCTGACATGACAAAGGTCGCAATTAAAAACGAGAATATCACTTCCTTCGAGGAATTTATCATATTATGGGCGTTTTCTCAAAGTTGGGCTTTGAAAACTTACCGAATCTGTATTGGGCAAATGTGGAAGTAGCGGCAAAGCATTCTGTTATGGAAGTATTTTTGTGGTTTTTCATACTTCCCCATTGGTTTGGGTGGGGGATTTTATGATTATGCAAGAACCAAGAACCCCAGAAAATCCCCATATCAATGGATAAATCCCAAAAATGTCACTTCAATATATAAAAAGTACCTCACAAGAAATAATACTGGAATTAAGGTTCTATTTTTATTTTAAAGAGTAGCATTTCCCTTTACCATCCTTATCTTAAATTTTCCTTTACAAGATTCTGCGCTAGATATTTTGTCTGATTCGATTTTTACACTAAGACTTAAAGGTTTGTATAGAGTCTTATCCAAGGATGAAATTATCTTTATTGGCTGATTATTGTAAAAGAACAAATAGTACTCTACGGAGCTATTTCTATTTGAACATAATTCCATTTCGATACACACCTTTTTCTAATTTTACAACCATCCAACTCATAAACCGTTAGACGCCGATAATTAACTGATTCTCCATCAATAAATATTAAGCTCTTTTTATATCGGCCAAAGTATTTTTGGTAAATACTCTGAATATGGAACACCTTCCACAAATAAGAATGAGTCTTTATACGCATGACCGTTAATTGACACGGTCATTACTAAAGTAGAATCATTCCGCTTATTATATTTTACATTACATGTTTTTATCCAATAATATATTATTTGGTATATTATCTTGTGCAAACGTTTCTGCAAAGAACAAGCTAAGAAGAAACACTATTACGAAAAACTTACTATTCATATTGATAAACTTAGTATGTATGTTTGTGTATGTCTCTATTTTTCCAGCGACTTTTCTTGTCGTATTTAAACCTCAAATCCGCAACTAAGCCCTTGAACGTCCTTATTGCGTTTACACGTCCTCTCATCTACTGAATTTGCAGATGATTTGAACTGAAACACCCGCTTCTGCCTACAATATCCCCTTACCCCACAATGGTTGACTTGAGGCAATACACAATATCATTCCCATAAGTTGTAGGCATTTCCAAAATCAGTCTGGAAAACATCTGCGTAAGCATTATTATAGGTATAGATATTCAGCACATACCGCCTTGATGTCCTGATCCACTTGGCTGGTACAGAGATAAACCTGAAGACAAACGCTTTTTATGCGACTTGTGCATTGAGTCCGAACTTTCTTTACGTCAGGTCTTTGAATAATGGCCTCTGTAAAGTTACGGATAAGTGCTGTGAGAAGAAGGAACACTGTGTTCTCTCGCCATGAAGGATTTGGGCAATCTATCCCACCCGAAACCATTGTTCATATCATCGAAGATACGTTCCTTTCCTCCACGAAGGTTATAGAACTCGACAATTTCTCTTGCGGAAGATTCATATAGTCGTTAGTCAGGATACAACGGTATGTATTCTCCTTCCCAAAAATCCTGCACACCATCCATCCGTTTCGTCTTTTGAACCACAAGTCGATATGCCTTACCTTTCCACTTCTCAACAAGGATAAAGTTCAATTCAAACTCAATGCCATTGATTTCCTCTGTTTTCCAGCCTTTGAGCATAGGTTTCATTGTAGATCGAACTGCAGCGGTTAGCACAGGGATATAGAAGGACTTGCAGTGTTTTTCTATTTCCTCCACGATTTCTCGGAAAATACAGCGTAGAGACTCATTGACTTTGTGAGTATTATTTGCCTTATGGTCTTTCTCTTCACAACATTCCCAGTTCAATTATAGAAGCTTTAAGTTTTAGTTCTAAGCTATGCTGTAATAAGAATAGCAAAGGTAAATATATATCGTTGATCGAGATTGTCCTTTCTTGTATTGTTAGTAAAATATCTTTTAATTGCAAAATCATATTGAGTTCCTATAATCCCTAAAGAATGATAGTCTGATGTATGAAAATGTTAGTCTCATTTGGGTTTCTTATCTTCACTGCATTAGTAAATGAAGCATCATTATCCGGAAACGAGCAATAGTAATTTGCAAGCATTGTCTGCATGTATTTCTTTTTCTTCTTTAAAGTAGGAGGGCCATTTCTATCTGAAACATACCTCAACAATCACCTTCAGAATTACAATTGAGACAATCAAGATGTTTTAAGAATTTGTGATCGTTAATGTTGGCAAATTGGTACAATTTTTCCAGATTGTGTGTTGTAGCCAAACTGCTCCCCATGTGGTCATTGTCTTGGATATTTTCTCTGTCAAAACAACTCAAGAGAATGCCGCATTATAAACATGAAAGGCATAAATTTACGATTAGTTTGATAACGTTTTGTTAGTCTATTTCAAGAAATACAAGAAACGCTTTTGTGGTATTGTTCATAGTAGTACTCCCAAGTCCGTTTGTGACTTTTGGTTATTAATTGTAAGAAGATCATTTTGAAGTAGCAACTTATCATCATCATATTTTGTAAGTTTAAAGTGTTTACAAGGAGCTAAATATATGGCTACGTGAATTCAACAAATTATAAACAATAAGGAAAAAGTTAATTGGCAAAACTCAATATTTAATTATACTCCCAAGAAATAACAATTTCACAGATCATCGAAAAAACAAAATTATGAAAATATTTTGATTGGTCTATTTATTCGGGAGTGATGAGATAACAGCATTAGCGTCGATATATAAGATTAGAGAAAGAGATTACCGCATCATTGGCGTTGTATCAAGTCATACAAAATTCTGAATTCATCAAGTAAAAATGTTCCAAAAGGATAAATGAAAAATCCCCACTATCTCACGATAGCGGGATTTGCAATAAGTTGTTGGTTTTTACTTTTCTGCTTGAGCGGCTTCCTCTGCGGGAGCTCTCAGCTGCGGAGCTTCCGGAGCTGCTTTGTTCTGGGGGAGCTGCTTTCTTTGAACGACGAGTGCAGAGTGGCCTTCTTCTTGGTCTTAGCCATATTCTCATCGTAATCAACCAATTTATAAAGCACATATCGGTACCATCGCTCTGACGGAAACCGGTCTTGATAATACGTGTGTAACCACCGGGACGATCTGCTACTCTCGAAATGTTCTTGAACAACTCCGTTACAGCATACTTATCGCGCAGATAGCTGAACACGACACGGCAGTTTGTCGTATCCTCTTTACTACGGGTAATCAGAGGCTCAACATACTTCTTGAGCGCCTTTGCTTTAGGAGAGTCGTAGTGATTCTTTTGTGCATGATCAGAGAAACTGATGTTAGCCAGCATCAACGCTCTGTGGGATGCAGTACGACTCAGATGGTTGAATTTTTATTGTGTCTCATTTTCTTTTAAGTTGCTTGAGGATGCTTTTGAGCGTATTCTTTGAGCTAAATAGGCTCTGCTACCGAACACGCACTTTATTCGTGCGATCCAATTTGTATTTTGAAATATCAGTTCCAAACTGTAGATTCAGACCCGCGAGCAAATCATCAAGCTCTGTAGCGATTTCTTACCAAAGTTGCGGAACTTGAGCAGATCGTTCTTATTGAACTGTACCCAAATCGCCCAATGTCTCGACGTCGGCAGCCTTAAGACAATTCAGCGCACGAACGGAAAGGTTCATATCGGAAAGCTTCTGCTTTGCAGAACCTGACGCATATGAAGCACTTCCCTCATCAAACTCTTCGTTGTCTTCTTGCGTTGCATCTTCCATCGTGATCTTCTCATCAGAGAAAAGCATAAAATGGTAGATTAAAAATCTTGGCTGCTTCTTTCAAAAGGCGTCCTTCGGTTGTATGGAACCGTCCGTCGTAACTTCAAGCATGAGCTTATCATAGTCGGTCTTCTGCTCTACGCGGAAAGGCTCAACAACGTATTTTACGTTACGAATCGGGGTGTAAATAGAATCGATAGGGATTTGCGTAACCTCAGAACAAGCATCGCGATTTTTCCTCTTGCAGGAACATAACCGCGGCCCTTATTGATGGTAAGCTCTATCGAAATCGTGGCTTTGGAATCAAGGTGAGAATCACCAATTCCGGATTTAACACTTCAAATCCACTGAGATGCTTGCCAATGTCACCAGCTCTAAATTCGGTAGCGTTGGAGATGGTCAAGCTGACTTTTTCATTCTCAAGCTCCTCGACTATGTGCTTGAAGCGTACCTGCTTCAGATTGAGAATAATGTTGGTTACGTCCTCGCGCACTCTGGATAGAGGCGAACTCGTGTTCGACGCCGGCTATCTTTATTGTATTGATGGCAAAGCCTTCAAGGGAGGAGAGCAGGATGCGACGTAAGGCATTTCCAATCGTGACGCCGAAACCAGACTCCAAGGGACGGAACTCAAACTTTCCGAACTTGTCGTCGTTTTCCAACATTATCACTTTATCAGGTTTTTGAAATGCTAATATCGCTATGAATGTAAATTTTGAAAAATTGATGGACTCTGTAAGGTAGGGATGCAGAAAGGATAAAGATCAGTTCTGCACTCGCTACCTCCGTTTTCCTTTTACTTAGTTCTTAGAGTACAACTCGACAATCAGCTGTTCCTTGATGTTCTCCGGGATATCTGCACGCTCGGGCTTATGCAACAATTTGCCGGCCTTTGCACTATCATCCCATTCCATCCAAGGATACTTGCTAGTGGTTGAAACTACGAAGAGAATCTGCAATCACTTCTAGTGACTTAGACTTTTCGCGAACGGCTACAATCTGGCCGGGCTTTACGCTATAAGAAGCGATGCCGGTTACTTTACCATCAACGGTAATGTGGCGGTGGTTAACCAATTGGCGTGCTGCAGCACGAGTAGGAGCAATACCTAAACGGTATACTACATTGTCTAAACGACATTCGAGGTTCTGTAAAAGAATTTCACCAGTAATGCCATTAGACGCAGATGCTTTCTCAAACATATTGCGGAATTGCTTTTCTAGCACTCCGTAAGTGTACTTTGCTTTTTGCTTCTCAGCCAACATCACACCATACTCGGACGTCTTGCGACGACGGCCATTGCTATCGTTGTCCGGGAGGAAAATTGCGACGTGAGAGTACTTTATCTGCTCCAAAGATGGCCTCGCCGAAACGACGGGCAATACGAGACTTTGGTCCAATATATCTTGCCATAAATCGTATGTTTTATCTAATTGATAAGTTTAAGAAGTATACTACACGAAGAGAGCTTAACAAAATAAGAATGTACGTAAATTGATTCTCTTAAAATTGTGCAGCTTAAGGATTATTATACTCTTCTTCTCTTTGGAGGACGACAACCATTGTGAGGTAACGGAGTAACGTCGATGATCTCGGTTACTTCAATACCGGCACCGTGCACGGCACGAATAGCTGACTCACGACCATTGCCGGGACCCTTGACGTATGCCTTTACTTTACGAAGGCCTAAATCGAACGCGGTCTTAGCGCAATCCTGGGCAGCCATCTGTGCTGCGTAAGGAGTGTTCTTCTTAGAACCGCGGAAGCCCATCTTACCTGCTGAAGACCAAGAGACAATTTGTCCTTCAGAGTTCGTAAGGGATACAATTATATTATTGAAAGAGCTGTGTACGTGAAGCTGGCCATTGGCATCTACACTCACTACTCTTTTCTTAGTTGCGACTGTTTTCTTTGCCATAACTTATCTATTATTTAGTAGCCTTTTTCTTATTTTGCAACAGTCTTCTTGCGACCCTTGCGAGTACGTGCATTATTCTTCGTGCTTTGGCCACGAACGGGGAGGCCTAAGCGATGACGGATACCACGGTAGCAACCGATATCCATCAGGCGCTTAATGTTCATCTGGATTTCACCACGCAAGTCACCTTCAACTTTATATTCATTGGAGATAATCTCACGAATCTTACCTGCCTGGTCATCCGTCCAGTCGGATACTGATTCCTCTGTCAACTCCGGCTTTGTCCAAGATTTTTGCGGAGCTACTACGACCCTATACCGTAGATATGAGGTCAAGGCACTCTCCTCGCTTATTCTGGGGAAGATCGACACAACAATTCTTATTGCCGTATAGTAATTTAATTATTTGCGATAAATGGATTAACCCTGACGCGTTTTTAAACTTAGGGTTCTTCTTGTTGATCACAAAGAGACGGCCTTTGCGCCGAACGATTTTGCAATCAGAGTACGCTTTTTCAAGGATGCTCTTGTCTTCATATTTTTGTTTCTTTTTTTATTTGTATCTAAATACGATTCTGCCCTTAGTTAGATCATAAGGACTCATTTCTACCTTAACCTTGTCGCCGGGGAGAATTTTTGATGTAGTGCATACGCATCTTTTCCGGAAATATGGGCGGTAATCTATGCCCATTTTTCTAACTCTACCTGAAACATTGCATTGCTTAAAGCTTCTACAATTGTGCTGTCTTGTTCGATTGCTAACTGCTTAGACATATTGTAACTTATCTGTTCTGACTTTCTCGATTCTATTTCTGTAAATGACGAAAGAATCTCAGGCTTTCCATTGATGGAGTGCAATTGTATGCTCAAAAATGGGCTGCTGGCTTTCCGTCGCGGGTTTTGACTCCCCTAACGATCAGGGAAGCATAAAGAACTCTCTTGTGCCCATAGTAATCATAGGTTCTATGGCAATGCAGAGACCATTCTTTAGTTGCTTTCCGGTTCCGGGTTTACCATAATTAGGGGACCATTGGCTCTTCATGCATCTCGCGTCCGATCCCGTGACCGACAAACTCGCGCACGACACCATAACCATAAGGTTGCACGTGAGATTGCACTGCATAACCAATATCACCAATTCGCTTTCCCGGCAAAGCAGCCGTAATAGCTTTATAAAGACTCTCTTTCGTCACACGGAGTAGTTCATCTACCTCTGAAGAAACTTGACCTACGCGAAATGTATAGCAAGAATCTCCATTGAAACCTTCGAGTAGAGCGCCACAACTAGCAGAAACAATATCACCATCACGTAGAGGTTCATCATTTGGAACACCATGCACTATAACATCATTGACCGACGTGCAAATAGATGCAGGGAAAGGTGACCCATAAGGATTGGGAACGCCTTTGAAAGTAGGAACTCCACCGTTATCGCAAATATACTGCTCTGCTACGGCATCTAACTGATTAGTTGTTACGCCGGGCTTAATATGTTTCGCGATTTCTGAAGAGCAGATGCGACAAGGCGATTTGCCTTTGCGCATAAGCTCAATTTCGTCTTCGGTTTTTGAGATAAATCATCCGCTGAGAATAAGACTTATAGATTACCTCCTGAATGAGATCTAGTATGACCTGCACTCAAAAGACCATCATAATGTCTAACCAACATATAACTCTCGATCTGCTGGAGTGTATCAATAACAACTCCAACAAGAATCAATAGAGATGTTCCGCCAAAATTGGGCAAAGCCCTTGCTTAACGCCAATCAGGACGGCAAATGCGGGTAATATAGCGATCAATGCGATAAAGAGAGAACCAGGAATGTGATTCTCGTCATCACGCGATCAATATAATCACCAGTGGGGCGACCTGGTTTTTACACCAGGAATGAATCCGCTGTTGCGTTTCATATCCTCTGCCATCTGTTGTGGGTTCATCGTAATAGCTGTATAGAAATACGTAAACATCACGATAAGTATCACATAGATGACATTATAGGGGAGACTGAACTGATTGGACAAAAAGATGTCCTAAGCCATTTCCACCGGTTTTGGAGAAAGCATTCAACACACTGGCCGGAATAAACATAATCGCTTTGCGCAAAAATAATAGGCATTACATTGCAGCGAAAAGTTTGAGCGGGATATACTGACGAGCTCCACCAAATTGGCGATTACCTTCTATACGTTTTGCGTATTGTACAGGCACTTTTACGAGTGGCTTTCACCAAAATAATGGAGAGGCCATAACGAAAAAGAAGTGCAATAATCTCAAACAGCAACTTAATCAAGCCACCACCTTCAGCTCCGGATAGAGCACTGGTAAATTCCTCCATCAAAGCACTCGGGAAACGAGCAATGATACCAATCATAATGATCAAAGGAAACACCATTACCAACACCTTTATCTGTGATACGTTCGCCCAACCACAAAATAAACATACTTCCGGCTGAGAGAATATGGGTAGAAGTCAAAGCATGAATCCAAACCCTTGTCCTACAGTAAAAGGCTCCACCTTCACCACCTACTTGGGCGCTAAGGTTAACTCATGTACATAGGGGAGCCTGGAACAGAAGGATTGCAACAGTCAACCAGCGTGTGTATTGATTCAACTTACGCACACCGCTTTCCCCTCTTTCTGCATCTTTTTGGAAGTAAGGCACTGCTACTGCTAACAACTGTATAACAATTGAAGCAGAGATATAAGGCATAATACCTAACGCAAAGACAGATGCGTGAGAGAATGCTCCACCAGAGAACATGTTTAATAATGACATCAAACCTTCACTGGTCTGTGCCTGCAACTGATTGAGGCGAGCAGGATCGATGCCGGGTAAAACAACAAATGATCCAAACCGGTAAATCGCGACAAAGAGAAGCGTGATAAGTAAACGCTGGCGAAGATCTTCGATCCTCCAAATATTCTTTAGTGTCTCGATTACTTTTTCATAACTCAGATTTTTGTCGCCGTTCCTCCAGCAGATAGAATTGCAGCTTCTGCACTCTTAGAGAATGCATTCGCTTCTACGTCTAGCTTAATCTTAGCTCGCCATTGCCAAGAACTTTAACAAGATCTTTGGCAGAAATAAGGCGCATGAAATCAACTCTTCGCGGCCGATCTTTTGCAAAGACAACTTTTCAGCTAATTCTTGAAGAGTATCGATGTTAACAACACGATATTCAACCCCTGTTGATGTTTTTGAAGCCAAACTTGGGTAAGCGACGCTGTAATGGCATCTGGCCACCTTCAAAGCCAATTTTCTTGGAATAACCAGAACGAGACTTTGCACCTTTATGACCACGCGTTGAAGTACCTCCTAAACCAGAGCCGGGACCACGACCCTATGCGTTTCCGAGAATGTGTTGAAGCAACAGCGGGTTTTTAATGTATGTAATTTCATAACTTAAGCTTATTATATGAGGTTATTCAACAATCGTCACAAGATGTTGTACTTTGCGAATCATCCCGCGAATACAAGGATTGTCCCTCAACTTCAACCGTATTTGAAATCTTGCGAGTCCTAATGAATCAAGCGTGCGCTTTTTGATCGATAGGGTGCTCCAATACGGCTCTTAATCTGTTTGATTTTAATCGTTGCCATATCTATTAACCCTCTGAAAACTTTATCTATTGAAATACCACGCTCACGCGCTACCGTATGAGCATCACGCATACCCTTAAGAGCCTCAATTGTAGCTTTCACTAAATTGTGAGGGTTAGAAGAACCTTTAGACTTTGCTAAGACGTCCTTTACACCTACGCTATCAAGTACGGCACGCATTGCACCACCGGCAACGACACCGGTACCCCTCAGAAGCAGGAAGAATCGTTACCTCAGCACCGCCAAAACGAGCATTCATTCCATGAGGGACAGTTCCTTTCAATACAGGAACCTTTACGAGGTTCTTTGCAGCCTCAATGCCTTTTGCAATGGCTGTAGTGACTTCACCAGCTTTACCAAGGCCATGACCAATTACACCTTTACCATCACCTACAACGACAATTGCAGCAAAAGTAAATGTACGACCACCTTTAGTTACCTTGGTAGTACGATTGATAGCAACCAGTCTATCTTTTAAATCTTCACTATTTACAATAACTCTGTTTGCCATAACCATTAAAAATTTAAGTCCACCATTACGAGCACCATCAGCCACATTCTTAACACGACCATGATAAAGATAGCCGTTACGGTCAAAAACAACCTCACTAATTCCTGCGGCAATAGCCTTTTTGTGCTACGAGTTCTCCGACCTTAGAAGCTTGCTCCAACTTAGGCATCTTATCTCAAACCCAATGATGAAGCGCTATTAAAAGTGCGCGCTGTATCATCATTGATGATCTGCGCATAAATCTGTTTGTTGCTTCTAAACACCGTCAGACGAGGGCGCCTCAGCAGTTCCGGAAACACGTTTGCGTACACGGTATTTTATCTTAATACGACGTAGTTCTTTCTTCGTTGTCATAATACTTTCATTTTAAAATTACTTCGCACTGCAGCCTTGCCACTCTTACGACGAATCTGCTCACCAACGAACAATATACCTTTACCCTTATAAGGCTCTGGCATACGGAACGAACGAATCTTTTGCACATACTTTCGCTTAACAATTGCTTGTCGCAAGATTCAAGGCAAATATATGGGTTCTTATTACGTTCAGTTTTGGTTTCGACTTTCACTTCACTCAGGAAGTTGAAGGAAGATATTGTGCGTATAACCTAAAGAAAACTCCATCAAGTTTCCTTGATTAGAAACACGATAACCTACGCCGACTAATTCTAATTCTTTTCTTGTAGCCTTCACTTACACCTACAAACTATGTTGTTAATCAAAGAACGATACAAACCATGGAAAGCTTGTTTTTGCTTGATAGAAACAGTATCGTTATTTTTGATCGATTGTAAAAGTGATGACATCTGCGTCAATAACGACGTTAATAGAAGGATGTACTGTCTGTGAGAGTTCACCCTTCGGACCTTTTACGGTCACTACATTATCCTTTAGAGCAACATTTACCCCAGCAGGAATGTTAATTGGCAATTTTCCTATTCGAGACATTGTATACTTCTATTAATAGACAAAGCACAACACTTCACCACCGATTTTTTCTTGTGAAGCTTCTTTATCTGTCATAACACCTTTAGACGTAGATACAATTGCTATACCTAGTCCATTTATTACTCTCGGCATATCACGATAACCTGTATACTTACGCATACCAGGACGTGAAATTCTCGTCAGGTTCTTGATTGCATTTTCCTTTGTTTGAGGATCATACTTTAAAGCAATCTTGATCATACCCTTGAGGATTGTCACCTGTATCTCAAACTTGTAGTTGAGGATATATCCTTTTTCGAAAAGGATCTTTGTGATGTTCTTTTTGAGATTTGACGCGGGTATCTCTACAACTCTATGCTTTGCATAGAATTGCATTGCGCAAACGCGTCAGAAAAATCTGCTATTGGATCAGTCATATTTGTATTTGATTAATTGATCGGGGTACCCGACAATATTAATAAAGCGAATTACCAACTTGCTTTTTAACTCCAGGGATCAAACCGCTTGAAGCCATTTCGCGAAATTGAATTCTTGAAAGGCCAAACATTCTAATGTAGCCTTTGGGGCGGCCGGTAATTTTGCAGCGGTTGTGAAGGCGGATCGGATTTGCATTCTTAGGAATACTCTGCAATTTTCGTGCAGCTTCATAAGCCTCTACTGGATCTGAAGACTTATTTACAATCTCCTTCAAAGCAGCTCGTTTGGCAGCATATTTTGCAACTAACTTTGCACGCTTTACTTCGCGATGCTTTCATTGATTCTTTTGCCATACTACTAAATCAGTTATTGCTATTTTTGAAAGGAAGACCAAATTCTTTTAGAAGAGCATATCCTTCCTCATCTGTTTGAGCTGTTGTAACAAATGTGATGTTCATACCCGTCATACGCTCTACGGAATCAATGTTGATTTCCGGAAGATAATCTGCTCTGTAATACCAAGCGTATAATTGCCACGTCCATCTAACTTACTTTCGATTCCTTTGAAGTCACGAATACGAGGGAGGGCAACGCGAATTAGCTTTCTCTAAGAATTCGTACATCTGCTCACGGCGCAATGTTACCATCGCACCAATAGGCATCTTTTTACGAACTTTGAAGTTTTGCGATGTCCTTACGAGACAATGTTACGACAGCCTTTTTGACCAGTAATTGTGCTAAGTTCATTGACAGCAACATCAACAATTTTTCTTGTGCATGGAAGCAATACCTAAACACCTTCATTGATAACGATCTTCGTAAGACGAGGAACTTGCATTGAAGATTTATAGTTGAATTGCTTTTCATCAACATAGGAGCAATACGCTCACGATACTCTTTTTAGACCAGCTGTGGTACTCATTATTTAATTTCTCCCCAGACTTTTTGCATAACGAATTGTCTTTTCCTTCTTCGTTCTTCTTACGACCTATACGAGTAGGTTTACCTGAAGCCGGATCAACAACATTAAGATTAGAGATATGAATTGGAGCTCCATCTTAATAATACCACCTTGAGGGTATTTAGCGTTAGGCTTTTTGATTCTTTGAAACGATATTCAAACCTTCAACGACTGCACGTTTCTTATCTGCAATGACACGGATAACTTTTACCGGTCTTTCCCTTATCCTCGCCAGCATTGACGAAGACAGTGTCACCTTTTTCTTATATGAAATTTGTTCATTATATACTATAGTTATTACCGGTTAAAGAACTTCAGGGCTAAAGAAACGACCTTCTATTAACGCTACGCAATTCGCGGGCAACAGGGCCGAAGATACGGCTACCGCGTAATTCGCCAGCATTATTAAGAAGCACACAAGCGTTGTCGTCAAACGTATATAAGAGCCGTCCGGACGACGAATCTCCTTCTTAGTTCTTACGATCAAGGCTTTTGATACAGCACCTTTTTCAAATCACTTGAAGGAATAATGTTGTTGACTGCAACTAACAATGATATCACCAACACTTGCATAGCGTCTGCGCGTACCACCGAGTACACGGATGACTTGGCTTTCTCTTGCACCGCTATTATCAGCGACATTAAGTTTGGTTTCGACTTGTATCATATTACTTTGCTCTTTCTACAATTTTAACGACTCTCCATCTCTTGAGCTTGCTCAAAGGGCGGGTCTCCATAATTTGGACGATATCTCCAAGATTTACCTCATTCTTTTTCATCATGAGCATAATATTTTTCGTCTTAGAGATAAACTTTCCGTAAATAGGATGCTTTTCTTTAAACTTAGCCGCAACAATGATAGTTTTGTCCATTTTATTGCTAAGTACAACACCCTGTCTGGTTTTTTCTCAATTTTCTAGCTTCCATTGGACAATTATTTACTGTTGTTAAGTTCATTCTCGCGAATGAGTGTTTTTAATCTCGCAATGGTACGACGAACCTCTTTTAATCTGGGATGGATTTTCAAGAGGCGAAACGCTATGAGTCAAAAATCAATTGTCCGTACTTATCAATCCCTCTGAAGCAAAGGCGCTCTTGTAGTTCACCTTGTGGAATCTGACGAATCTCGTTAATTTTCATTGTTAAGCTGTTTTATCAAAATCGTGACGTACCACGAATTTTGTAGTAATGTAATTTCTGAGCGGCAAGGCGAAGAGCCTCCTTTGCTACCTCGAAAGGCACACCCTCAACTTCCAAAAAAATAATGCGTCCAGGAGTTATGGGAAACACGTACCTGACAGGATCACCCTTACCTTTACCCATACGTACGTCCGCGGGTTTCTTAGTAATAGGCTTATCCGGGAATATACGAATCCAACTTTTGCCCTTCACGCTGCATGTATCGTGTCATAGCAACATCGAGCAGCCTCTATCTGACGACCCGTCAGCCAATGAGTTTGTAAGCTCTAATACCAAAGCTTCAAACGCCAACTGATTTCGCGTTGAGCATTACCTTTGCAACGCCCTTTCTGAGGTCTTCTGTATTTTTGTTCTTTTTGGTTGTAACATTTGGCTCTACTCTTTTAACGATTACCACCCCTGTTTCTACGATCACGTCTTCTGTCGCGACGTTCGCCATCTTGACGACGAAAATCTCTCTCTGGCGTAAAATTAGAGCTAAGTCTTTTTACCATAGACCTCACCACGGCAGATCCACACCTTATCACTAATAAGGCTGACTTTTGTCAAAGCAGTGGTTTGGCAATAATCAATATCAGCATCGGAATGTATGGAGAGGAGTACGACCCTCTTTAAACATCTCTTTACGTGCCATTTCCGCACCATTTAGACGACCAGAAACTTGCACTTTTATGCCTTCTGCACCCATTCTCATTGCATTTTTGATGGCCATTTTTGCAGCACGACGATAGGCAATTTTTCCTTCAATTTGACGTGCAATACTCTGACCTACAATATTTGCATCTAAATCAGGGCGTTTAACCTCAAAAATATTGATCTGAACGTCTTTATCGGTAATCTTATGAAGCTCCTCTTTGAGCTTATCGACTTCCTGACCACCTTTTACCAATGATAATGCCCGGACGTGAAGTACAGATAGTGATTGTAATCAGCTTAAGAGTTCTTCAATGATGATTCTTGATACGCTAGCCTTAGCAAGGCGTGCATTCAAATATCTGCGCAGCTTACTATCTTCGAGCAAAGTATCCCCATAATTGGAGCCACCATACCAGTTAGACTCCCAACCACGAATAATACCTAAACGGTTACTAATCGGATTAACTTTTTGTCCCATGTTTCTATCGATTAATCGTTATTCTTGGTTCCTACATACAATGTAACGTGGTTGGAACGCTTGCGAATTCTCAGGGCCTCGCCCCTTGAGGCGCAGGACGCATTCTCTTCAGAGTTACTCCCTCATCTACAAAAAGCTGTGACAATAAACAATTCCCCCGTCATCAGCCTTCCGTTCATTCTTCGTCTCCCAATTGGTGATAGCTGAACGAAGCAGCTTCTCAACTGCTAATGAAGCCTGTTTCTTTGAAAAGCGTAATGTTCCTAATGCGCGATTGACCTCCATTCCACGGATCAAATCTACGACACTAACGCATTTTTCGAGGGAAGAGGATATTACGGAGCTCAGCATAATACTGAGTTTTTTGGCCTCTTTACGTTTAGCGGCCGCTAATCTTTTCTTGCTCCCATTATAATCTTTTGTTGTTTTAATTACAAAAACGCAGTATTAGCGCTTGTTGTTACCCGATGACCACCGAACTTACGTGTCTGGTGCAAACTCCCTCTAACTTTATGACCAACCATATTCTCAGTGATATAAACCGGAATAAACTTATTGCCATTATGAACAGCAACAGTGTGGCCAACAAAAATCAGGTGAAATCATAGATGCTCTAGCCCAAGTCTTTTACAACATCTCTTTTGCCACTTTCATTCATGGCAAGAATCTTTTTCTCAAGAGAGACAGCTATATAAGGGCCTTTTTAGTGAACGACTCATAAAAATTCAATTAGTGCTTGTTACTTTTTAGACCTTTCCAGGATATACTTATTAGACTGCTTCTGCAGCTCTTGTCTTAAGACCCTTAGCATAAAGACCGGTACGAGAACGTGGATGTCCACCAGACTGACGACCTTCACCACCACCCATCGGGTGATCAACAGGGTTCATAACAACACCACGGTTGTGAGGACGACGACCTAACCAGCGAGAACGTCCAGCTTTTACCAGAAGATTCGAGTGCGTGGTCTGAGATACCTACACTACCTGAGTCGCTTTACAAGCACTCAGCACTTTGCGAGTTTCTCCTGAGGGCAATTTAATAACACAATAAGTACCCTCACGTGAGGTCAACTGAGCAAGTTACCAGCACTTCTCACCAAAGTGCCACCTTGCCCGGGGCGAAGCTCGATATTGTGAACTACTGTGCCGACAGGAATATTCTGCAAAGGGAGGGCGTTTCCTACTTCTGGAGATGCCTCTGCTCCTGACATCAAGCGATCACCAACCTTTAAGCCGTTGGGCGCAATGATGTAACGCTTTTCGCCATCAGCGTAAAACAGCAACGCAATACGAGCCGAACGATTCGGATCATACTCGATTGTTTTACAATTGCGGGAACACCGTCTTTCTCTCTACGGAGTCAATCAAGCGGAATTTGCGCTTGTGACCGCCACCACGATAACGCGTAGCGCGGTGGCCATCGTTATTACGACCACCCGTCGAACGCTTACCATAAACGAGAGATTTTTCTGGTACGGACGCAGTAATTTCATTAAACGTACCAATAATCTTGTGTCTCTGCCCCGGTGTTGTGGGCTTAAATTTACGTACTGCCATTTAATTAGATATTACTAGGTAGTCGATCGTTTCGCCCTCCTTAAGAGTAACTACCGCCTTCTTGAAAGCGTTAGAACGTCCCTTAATTAAACCAGAGCGCGTATAACGTGACTTGTTTTTACCAGCATAACGCGATGTATTAACGTCAACTACCGTCACGTCATACAACGCCTCTACTTCTTTCTTAATTTTGAAGCTTATTCGCTTTCTGGACGAACAATAAAACGAATTTGTTTTATGTCCGTCAAGCTAGTCATCTTCTCAGTGACTAAAGGTTTTTACGATATATGCCATAGTCTCTTAGCCGTTATCTATTCAGAACAGCATCGATATCCTCCAGCGAACGCTCAGTTATAACTAAAGCACCGGCATCTAGTACGTTATACGTATTGATATCCTTTGCAATAGCCAACTAGCGCCCTCTAAATTACGAGCTGACAAAAATACGTTTTTATTAGCTTCGGGCAAAACAAGTAGCACCTTTTTCTGAGATCTTAAGATTGTTTAAGATCTCAACAAAAGCCTTGGTCTTAGGAGTATCCATCGTGAAGTCTTCGAGGACAACGATTGAATTCTCTTTAGCCTTGTAGCTCAATGCACTACGGCGAGCCAAAAGCTTTAAGCTTCTTATTCAGTTTAAAAGCATAATTGCGTGGTCTTGGGCCGAAAACGCGAGCACCACCAACCAATAGGGTGAGTTAATATCACCACGGCGAGCGCCGCCGCCACCCTTCTGGCGACCAAGCTTTACGAGTAGAACCACTCATCTCGCTTCTTTCCTTTGACTTAGCTGTGCCTTGTCGCTGAGCTGCGAGATATTGTTTTACATCAAGGTAAATTGCATAATCGTTAGGGTTCAATGCCAAAGACAGCCTCGTGAGGACAGCCTTACGACCGGTGTCTTCACCTTTTTATATTGAATACACTGATTTCCATTATTTCTCAGGTATTACGATTGAACCTTTACAGCCGGGTACAGATCCTTTAAGAAGGAGGAGATTGTGCTCCGGTATTACTGATTACTTTCAGATTTTGATTGGTCGCGACGATTACCCATTTGACCAGCCATGCGCATACCCATAAAGACCTTTGCGGATAAGAGCAAGCTCGATGGAACCCGGCTTTTTCTTGCGCGGTCATCCTGACCGTGTGTACTCTGGCCTACACCACCAAATCCGTGACGCTTCATTACGCCTTGGAAACCGTGACCCTTAGATGTACCTACAACGTCACATATTCAACGCCCTCAAATACATCGGCAACGGTAATCGTGTCACCTAAGTTAAACTCTTTGTCAAAACTGTGAACTCGGCCAAGTGGCGCTTGGGGTGGTACCAGCTTTCTTAAAGTGCCCGAGAAGAGGAGCCGTAGTGTTCTTTTCTTTCGCTTCCTGGAAGCCAAGCTGAACAGCATTGAGCCTTCTTTCTCTACGCTTTTAATCTGAGTAACCACGCAAGGACCTGACTTCGACAACAGTGCATGGTATGTTCTTACCATCAGCACTGGAAAACGGATGTCATTCCGATCCTAATAATCCTGGCATTTTCCAGTAGTTTTATATATGGACGCAGCGACGCCCCTAAAAGGGCCGCCCTGACCTCCACTAAAAATAATATATTGTATACTATACTTTGATTTCCACTTCAACTCCACGAGGCAACTCAAGCTTCATGAGTGCATCAACAGTCTTTGCCGTAGAGCTATAGATGTCGATCGAAAGCGCTTGTAAGTAGAAACTTCAAACTGCTCGCGTGACTTCTTGTTTACAAACGTACTTCATATAACCGTAATAATGCGCTTGCGGGTAGGAAGTGGAATTGGGCCGCTAACGATTGCGCCGGTAGCCTTTGCATTCTTTACAATCTTCTCAGCAGATTTCTCTACCAAAAAGTATGATCGTAACTCTTCAATTTGATTCTAATCTTTTGACTCATTTTACATTCAATTTATCAAGGAAACGATTTAGAGTCATATTCTAAACCGTCCCCTTGATAGTGTATATTTAACTATTTACTTTACTAAGTCTACACGACCATTGATTTCTTCAAGCACCTGACGTGCAATAGAAGCTGACAATGGTGAGTGGTGGTGGTACTGCATAGAGCTTGTTGCACGACCAGAAGTAATGGTTCGCAATGCGGTTACATAGCCAAACATTTCTGACAGCGGCACGAGTGCTTTCACAACACGAGCGCCTGAGCGCGTGCTCCATGCCCCTCTACTTGGCCACGTCGTTTGTTCAAGTCGCCGATCACATCACCCATATTCTCTTCAGGTGTAACAACCTCAAGGCTCATGATAGGCTCCAACAAGACAGGACCTGCTTTTGAGCAAGCATTCTTGTAAGCGTTCAATGCTGCAACCTCGAAAGACAACTGGTCAGAGTCAACCGGATGGAAAGAACCATCGAGCAACTCAACCTTAAGACTGTTCATCAGGAAGCCTCCGAGAACACCACTCTTTCATAGCATTCTCAAAGCCCTTTTGCACTGAAGGAATAAACTCCTGTAGGAATGTTACCACCGGTTACTTTGTTAACGAGTGCAGGCTACCTCTGTGAAGTCCTCATCAACAGGACCAACCTCAACGATAATGTCAGCAAACTTACCACGACCACCGGTTTGCTTCTTGTAAGACCTCGCGGAGATTAACCGTCTGTGTAATAGCCTCGCCTTGTAGTTTACCTGAGGCTTACCTTGATTACATTCTACCTTAAACTCGCGACGAAGGCGGTCCAAGATAATATCGAGGTGAAGCTCACCCATACCGGAGATAACCGTCTGACCACTCTGCTCCTCAGTATGTACCGTAAAGGTAGGGATCTTCCTCTGCCAACTTTTTGCAAGCCCATTGAGAGTTTGTCCATATCCTTTTTGCGTCTTAGGCTCAACTGCGATACCAATAACGGTATCGGGGAAGTTGATAGACTCCAAGTACGATCGAGCTTCTTCATCACAAAGCGTATCACCTGTGCGGATATCCTTGAAAACCCACACCTGCACCAATATCACCTGCGCCAATCACTTCTTCCGGGTTTTGGTGGTTAGAGTGCATCTGGAAGAGGCGAGATACGCGCTCTTTCTTTCGGCTACGCGGGTTATAGATATATGAACCGGCCTCAATCTTACCGGAGTAAACGCGGAAGAACGTCAAGCGGCCCACAAGGATCGGTAGCAATCTTGAAAGCCAAAGCTGAAGTATGCTCATCTTCTGAGGGTTTACGATCTTCCTCTTCACCCGTCTCAGGATTTACACCAACGATGTTCGGCGTATCCATAGGTGCAGGCAAGAACATACATACGTAGTCCAACAGATATTGTACACCCTTATTCTTGAAGGAAGAACCCGGCGTCATCGGAACGATCTCCATTGATTGTACCCTTACGGATAGCTGCAATAATTTCTTCGTCCGTCAAGCTCGTAGGATCTTCGAAATGTTTCTCCATGAGCTTTCGTCGCACTCAGCAGCTTGCTCGAGCATCTTACCGCGCCATTCCTCTGCTTCGTCTTGAAGTTCTGCGGAATATCTTCAACCTCATATTCTGCACCGAGCGACTCATCGTGCCATACGATAGCCTTCATGCGAATAAGGTCAACGATACCCTTGAAGTTCTCCTCAGCTCCAATAGGAATTGCTACGACGCAAGGATTTGCGCCAAGCACCGCCTTCATCTGACGCACAACCTCGAAGAAGTCTGCGCCGGAGCGGTCCATCTTATTTACGTATCCAATACGTGGAACGCTATACTTATCAGCTTGACGCCACACCGTTTCCGATTGTGGTTGCACGCCACCACTAGCACAATAAGTTGCCACAGCGCCGTCCAATACACCGAGCGAACGTTCAACCTCAGCCGTGAAGTCAACGTGCCCCGGAGTATCAATCAGTTAATCTTGAATTGTTTATTATCCCACTCCCAATAACAAGTCGTAGCAGCAGATGTAATAGTAATGCCGCGCTCCTGCTCCTGAACCATCCAGTCCATCGTAGCCGCACCGCTCATGGACTTCGCCAATCTTATGCGTCTTACCCGTATAAAACAAGATGCGTTCTGACGTCGTTGTTTTACCGGCGTCGATGTGCTCATAGATGCCGATATTACGCGTTAAATGCAGGTCATGTTTTGCCATCTTCTTAAATCTTTCGTTTTTAATGCAAATCTTCAGAGCGATTATCTTCGTACCTCACACGCCATTATAGTATGTATCACGATCGAAGCTCCTCGCCCCTACAAGTTAAAAATCTGAAATGAGCGAATGCACGGTTGGCTTCTGCCATACGGTGCATATCTTCCTTACGTTTGTAAGCACCGCCCTGCTCGTTAAAGGCGTCCATAATCTCAGCAGCCAGCTTATCAGCATATGGTCTTGCCACCGCGCTTACGAGCGTAGCCGATCAGATTCTTCATAGAGACACTCTCTTTGCGTTCCGGGCGAATTTCAGTAGGCGCTTGAAATGTAGCACCACCAATACGACGCGATTTAACTTCGACTTGGGGCGTTATCTTGTCCAAAGCTGCCTTCCAAATTTCAAGCGGAGAAAGCTCGTTGTCTTTCATCTTTTCACCTACAATCTCGAGCGACTTATAGAAAATTTCATAAGAAAACATTCTTCTTACCGTCAAACATCAGGTGATTTACAAACTTAGAAACCTTTTGATCTCCATACACGGGATCCGGAAGAATAACCCGCTTCTTTGGTTTTGCTTTTTCTCATTACAATTGGTCTTATTTAGGCTGCATTGAGTTCTTCAATTCTCCTTCGAAATTTACTCAACCCTTTTGCAAACCAAATTAATTACTTATTTCTTTTGCTGCTTTAGGACGCTTTGCGCCATACTTTGAACGACGTTGCGTACGGTTAGCTACACCTGCAGTATCAGGCGTAGCCGCGAACGATGTGATAACGCACACCGGAAGGTCTTTACACGGGCGCCGCGCACAAGCACGATGGAGTGCTCCTGCAAGTTATGGCCCTCGCCCGGAATATAGGGAGTTGACCTCCCTTGGCGTTAGTCAAGCGCACACGCGCAACTTTCACGCATAGCCGAGTTTGGCTTCTTAGGCGTGGTGGTATATACACGCGCACTCCACGACGCTGAGGCAAGAGTCCAGTGCCGGAGACTTACTCGTTTCCGGTGCGACTTTTCTGCCCTTTCTCACTGTGTTGAATCGTAGGCATTTGTTTGATCTTTAATTTGTTATATATTTTATTTTCTTATTTTCTGCACTAAACGCGTGTGGTATACACTATAGCGGCTGCAAAATTACGAAGATTTGATTGAACAAACAAGATTTCAAGCATAATAGTTCATCGCCAAATGTTAAAATCTAAAATTTGATGGTGTTTGATGGTAAAGAGAAATGCTACAAGCGATGCTGAGGTATGTATGATAACTTCATTAATACTGAAAAACAAACAAGAAATCATATTGCGAAACTACGCAAATATGGCCGTGCATAACAGAATAATCCTAGCTTTACTTTTGGCTGAAAAAGACCGTATATACATATTAAACAAAAAATGCAGCTCGAAACAAAGAATAACAGCTAAAAATAGTATTAATAAGTTTGAGATGGTGAGGAGTAGACACAAAACAACACTAAAAAGTATGAATGGATAATCAACATAGACAACCTGCGATTGCGTCCACTTGACTGGCAAGTAGTAGTAAGTCAACTTAAATTATACAGACACTATAAGCAAGCTGCTTAAGTACTACATTCAATATACGAAAGTAATGCAGCTGATTGCAGCGAATACTAAATAATTACATGCGCTCACGTGAAAAAGGCTGGCTCACGAGCGCAAGCATCTATTATCACGAGCGGAAGCCTTTATTCTCGTGAGCGCAAGGTGAACAACTGTCTGCGAGTCAACATATCGTTAATGCCTGTACGGATTAATGGGCGACAAACGCGACAAGAGGCAGGCTGAAAAATCTCAGCCGCTTACGCCACTGAGAGGAAAGGAAAAAGCCGGACGAGAGGTGGTCGTCCGGCTTTTGCATTTATAATTGAATCAAAAGTACTTCTGATCGAGCGTACAGATACTTACGCGGTTCCAATCCGGCTCAGAGAACATGATTTGCCAATACCTTGGCCTTCAGTCCGATGATGCGAAGGTGCGATTCTATAACGCTTAACGAGGATAGTACTTAACTGCATTTGCACGAGCAGCAGCCAACTTCTCATTGAACTGCAATGAGCCTTCCGGAGAAGCATAGCCCTTGATAACAACAGTAGCTTCCTTGTGGTTAGCCAAGTGAGTTGCTACGCGCTCAACGTTCGGCATTTGAGAAGGATCTACAACTGACTTACCTTGACGGAACGTCACAGCTGAAGTCATCAAGTTGTTAGTTGTTTCCTTAACTTTAACTTCCGGCTTGCGGTTGCGGCAATCGTTCAATTGGTTCTGGAGATCGTTAATTCTGCGGTTTGCATCAGAGAGCTGGCCATCCTTGTCAGCCAATTGACCACGGAGGGTCATTGATGCGGCCGTTCAGACCATCGATTTCGCCTTGGTCATAGCGCGAACCTTAGTGAAGTAGTGTTCACCATTGCTAGTCTTGAAGTGGTAAGTAAGACCGGCGCGAGCTCAACAGCTGCCAGTGTTGATATCGTAGTTTGCACCACGAGGGACGCGCCAAGCCACGGAAGCCTTGGTGATCGAGGTTGTAAACGATAGCCGGCTTCAAAGCGATGGTCAACGCGCTTAGCACCTAAGTTGAAATTGAAGTTAAGACCGAGCTGAAGTCCAGAGTCTGTGCCATCTATGTTAGGATCGCTATCATACATATAGCTCCAGCCGAGACCACCTACTGCTTCGAGCTCGAAAGGACGCGGAGTGCCTTTATAGCCACAGAACCAGTTATGATGTTTACCTTAGCTAATACAGAGTGCATTAACTTGGTCGATGGCCGTCAAAGAAGGGAGTCGTATTTACGTTAGCTTCACCTTCAAAGCCAAGACCGAAGACCGGGTGATTTGCTTCGTCAACTCCAAGCCGAAGTTAGCACGATTGTGCTTCAGAAAGCCGGACCTTTAACAGGGAGCAATAGAACCTGCATTGAGGCCTAATGACCAGTTGTCAAAAAGCGATGGTTTACAAAAGCGCCTTGCGCATTTGCTCCAAGCGCAACAAGTGCGCCGAATGCAAAAACTGAAATAATTTTTACGCATAATTTTTGGTTTAGTTGAAGTAATTAATTGTTCACCTCTTAATTTTATACCGCAAAGTTACGGCAAACTCCGCGTACCCTGCAAATTTTTTCTCTAATCGCTTTCCTTGCTACTCAAAACTCGCAAATTCTTTGGGGGTATTGCGGTTTTAAGGCTATATTTGTATGCTGAATCTGGCAAAATTACGCTTAGAACAACATTTACAAAAGATATAAACAATGGAGAATCAAAACAATCCTGGAAAAACCAACTGCAAATTGAACTAACTCCGGAAGTAGCGCAAAGGAACTTACACGAATCTGGCGATACTCTCTCATTCGCACGCAGAGTTTATTGCTGATTTTGTACGCATCGTACCGGGTATGAACAAAGCGCCGGTAGTTAGTCGCCTGATTATTGCACCGGAACACGCAAAGCGCTTGCTGCACTGCAAGAACAACATTGCAAAAATATGAAAAGCAATTTGGTGCAATCGGTGCCGGAACAAATGCAGCAAGGTGGACGCACGGCTACCATTCGGCGTACCTGAAGGCAATGCTTAAAATCTTATAGCGTCAACGACGATACATTAAATATAACAAGGACGGCGACTTCGCATATGAAGTCGCCGTCGTGTTATATTAATGTATGCTGAGGTAGTTATCGCGTAAAGCTCTCCAAACTTAATTCTCCTTTTATAAGGTTAGAAAGTTGGGGGAGGGGCGCGTAAAATGCTCGCTGTTTTTATGCTTTTCAAAACAACTTCATTTTTCCCAGCTTTCGCAAAAAGAGATAAACGCAGATTGGTTGTACTAGCAGAGAGGTCATAACCTTTATTACCTTCTTCAAAACGTGACTTAGCCACTAACTCATCAGTTAGTGTTTTCACCTGTTCTGTTGTAACGCCATCTTTGAGTTCAAAAGAATACATTTAGTCTGATCATAGTTTTTCCTTTTTGTAATTGATGAATCCTGTTACACCAAGCGCTCTTCTTTACAAAAAGCAAAGCTGATGCAACATAAGGCAAAGGTAAAGAAAATTTCAGAAATGCGTCACCGCCTGTCTTATAAATTGAGAGGAGAAATAGATAGACACTTAAAATTACCAAGCGCAGCGTTATTGCTCTAAAAGTAGCAGAGCAATAGAGGGAGTGACGGAAGGATACAAAAAGATCCGTCTCCGGTCGTGTGGACCTGAAACGGATCTTAATAAAAATAGGCAGCTACCTACTCTCCCACCTGATTGGCAGTACCATCGGCGTAGACGGGCTTAACTTCTGTTCGGGATGGGAAGAGGTGGAACACCGTCGCTTTTGGCCACCTGAATAATATCGACATATTCAAGCGTACAACAACAAACAAAACTTCTTGGAACAATTCGCTTTTTGCAAGGAATTTAAACCTGACAGGATATGACAAATAGAAAAAAACAAAAGAGATACTGAAGCATATTCCTATCTCAACCGTTTGGACAAAAAGTTTTCGGGCAATTAGTAGTGCTCGGCTTTGGCGTCACCGCCTTTACACCTGCACCCTATCAACGTCATAGTCTTTGACGACCCTATAAGGAAAACTTATCTTGCGACAGGGCTTCGCGCTTAGATGCTTTCAGCGCTTATCCGATCCGGACGCGGATGCCCGGCGATGCGGCTGGCGCCACAACCGGTAAACCGGAGGTCCGTCCGGCACGGTCCTCGTACTAGTGCCGGAGACGCGCAGTTTTCCTGCGCCCACGATAGATAGAGACCGAACTGTCTCACGACGTTCTGAACCCAGCTCGCGTGCCACTTTTAATGGGCGAACAGCCCAACCCTTGGGACCTTCTCCAGCCCCAGGATGTGACGAGCCGACATCGAGGTGCCAAACCACTCCCGTCGATATGAGCTCTTGGGAGGGATCAGCCTGTTATCCCCGGAGTACCTTTTATCCTTTTGAGCGATGGCCCTTCGCATACGGAACCACCGGATCACTATGCCCTAGTTTCCTACCTGATCGGCTTGTCGGCCTCGTGAGTCAAGCACCCTTATGCCATTGCATTCAACGGCCGGTTACCAATCGGCCTGAGGGTACCTAGGGAAGCCTCCGTTACGCTTTTGGAGGCGACCACCCCAGTCAAACTGCCCGCCAAACGCGGTCCTCGCATTTGCGAGTTAGGGACCAAACATCGAAAGGGCCGTATTTCAACAATGGCTCCTAGATTACTGGCGTAACCTATTCACAGCCTCCGGCCTATCCTACACATCCGATGCCCGGTCACAACGTTAAGTTGCAGTAAAGGTTCACGGGGTCTTTTCGTCCCATCGCGGGTAATCGGCATCTTCACCGATACTACAATTTCACCGGAATCATGGTTGAGACAGTGTCCGGATCATTACACCATTCGTGCAGGGTCGGAACTTACCCGACAAGGAATTTCGCTACCTTAGGACCGTTATAGTTACGTGCCGCCGCTTTACCGGGGCTTCAATTCAAACCTTCGACTTGCGTCTAAGCTCTCCTCTTGACCTTCCGGCACCGGGCAGGTGTCAGACTTATACTGCATCTTTCGACTTTGCACAGCCCTGTGTTTTTGTTAAACAGTTGCCTGGACCTATTCTCTGCGCCTCATATTGCTATGAGGACCCCTTATCCCGAAGTTACGGGGTCAATTTGCCTCAGTTCCCTAACCATGAGATCTTCCGAGCGCCTTAGTATATTCTACTCGGTCACGTGTGTCCGTTTACGGTACGGGTGTCTTTAAAATAATGCTAGCGGGTTTTCTTGGGAGCCGGATTACCTTCACTCGAGCAGCCCGAAGGCCTTTCGTACTTTCCGACTTCAGCTCTGATTATGGATTTGCCTGTAATCATCTACGCCTTTGTCGTTAAACGTCCTATTCCGTCAGGACGCGGAAGTGTCACTTCTCCGTCACCACATCGCTCTTAAAGACAGTTGCGGAATATTAAACGCATTGCCATCGACCTCGCCCTTTGCGGCTGGGCCTTAGGACCTGACTAACCCCGGGACGACGAACGTTGCCTGGGAAACCTGACCTTACGGCGAGAGGGAGTCACACCCTCTCTCGTTACTTATGCCTACATTTGCTTTTCCCCGTCGCTCCAATACAAGTTATCCTCATATCTTCAACGCAACGGCACATGCTCCCCTACCAATCCATAATGGATTCCGTGGCTTCGGTGGTAGATTTCATACCCGATTATCATCCGCGCAGCCCCTCGACCAGTGAGCTGTTACGCTCTTTGAATGAATGGCTGCTTCCGGGCCAACATCCTAGCTGTCTTGGGGGCCACACTGCGTTGAGACTAATCCTAACCTACACTTCGGGACCTTAGCTGACGGTCTGGATTCTTCTCCTCTCGGGACGGGACCTTAGCACCCCGTCCCTCACTCCCGGACTTAAGCTGTAAGCATTCGAGTTTGTCCGGACTTGACAGGCGGTGAAGCCTCTGCGTCCGATCAGTCGCTCTACCTCTTACAGCAAACATCCGAGGCTGCACCTAAATGCATTTCTTGGGAGTACGAGCTATCTCCAAGTTTGATTGGCCTTTCACTCCTACCCTCATCTCATCCGGAAGCTTTTCAACGCTTTATCGGTGCGGTCCTCCATCCCGTGTTACCGGGACTTCAACCTGGACAAGGGTAGATCACTTGGTTTCGCGTCTGCCGCCCATGACTTAACGCTCTATTCGAGACTCGCTTTTCGCTACGGCTCCGGACATCATTGTCCTTAGCCTTGCCAAAAACGACAACTCGTAGGCTCATTATGCAAAGGCACGCCGTCACAGCATATTGCTGCTCCGACCGCTTGTGGGCGTACGGTTTCAGGAACTCTTTCACTCCCTTAATCAGGGTGCTTTTCACCTTTCCCTCACGGTACTGGTTCGCTATCGGCCCTTACGAGTGTAGCCTTGGCGGATGGGCCCGCCGGATTCTCTCAGGATTTCACGTGTCCCGAGATACCCAGGTGCTGCGCTTGATAAAAAGCTTACGCATAAGGGGCTATCACCGCTGGCCGATCTTTTCCAAATCGTTCCGCTTCGCTTTTATAACCAAATAATGGCAGTCCTACAACCCCGTGGAAGCAACACCTCCACGGTTTTGGGCTATGTCCCCCGTTCGCTCGCCGCTACTAGGGTATCACGTTTGTTTTCTCTTCCTACGGGTACTAAGATGTTTCAGTTCCGCGTTCGCTCCATAATCAATATGGTGACAAGTCTTCAACCTGCCGGGTTTTCCCATTCGGACATCCGGTGTCAAAGGTCGTTTGCACCTCTGCCGGCTTATCGCAGCTACCACGTCCTTCATCGCCTGTCAAGAGCCTAGGCATCCACCGTACGCCCTTTCCTGACTTTCTCTCCAACATCTCATTCACAAGATGTGGTCAAAACGGGAATACGCTTCGTATTCTTTATTATACTCTATATTTGCCGGTAGCTCAAAAAGCTACCATCGGTTGATGTCATCTTTATCTGCTTGTTGGATGTACAATATGTCATAGAATGCAATGTACTGAAAAACAGAAACACAACGTGGAGAATAACGGATTCGAACCGTTGACCCCTGCTATGCAAAGCAGGTGCTCTAGCCAGCTGAGCTAATCCCCCGAACGGAATTACCGAACCTATCTTGCGGAGTCACAGCATCGCTTTTACCAAACGACGGACCGAATGCAACGAGCAATCATGTCCGAAGTAGTCCCAGGCAGACTTTGAACTGCCGACCTCCACATTATCAGTGTGGCGCTCTAACCATCTCGAGCGATCGGACTGGCAGACGGACACCGCCCAATTCGGTATCCTCCGCGCCCCACTCCATTAAGAATGGAACGCTATATTTAACCATACTCTCCGATGCAGAAACAAAAGAGCATCCGGCAATAGAATACATCAAATACTCTACATCACAACTCTCCAGAAAGGAGATTTCCAGCCGCACCTTCCGGGTACGGCTACACTTTGTATACGACTTAGCCCCAATCACCGGTTTACCTTAGCCGACCCTCGCGGTCACGGCTTTCAGGCACCCCCGGCTTTCATGACTGACGGGCGGTGTGCAAGGCCGGGAACGTATTCACCGCGCATGATGGCTGATGCGCGATTGCTAGCGAATCCGGCTCGGAGTCGGGTTGCAGACTCAGTCCGAACTGAGGCCGGTTTCGGATCAGCATCCCGTCGCCAGGTAGCTTCCTGCTGCTCCGACCATTGTAACACGTGTGTAGCCCCGGACGTAGAGGGCCGTGCTGATTTGACGTCATCCCCACCTTCCTCCGCCTTGCGGCGGCAGTATCCACGGAGTTCCCGGCATTACCCCGATGGCAAACGTAGAAAAGGGTTGCGCCTCGTTATGGCACTAAGCCGACACGCACGGCACGAGCTGACGACAACCATCGCAGCACCTCCAAAAGTGTCCGAAGAAAAAGCGCATCTCTGCACTCGTCACCTGGTTCAAGCCCGGGTAAGGTTCCTCGCGTATCATCGAATTAAACCATGTTCCTCCGCTTGTGCGGGCCCCGTCAATTCTTTTGAGTTTCACCGTTGCCGGCGTACTCCCCAGGTGGAATACTTAACGCTTTCGCTGGACAACCCAATCATAATGACCGAACTGCGGTATTCATCGTTTACCGTGCGGACTACGGGGTATCTAATCCTGTTCGATACCCCGCACCTCGAGCCTCAGCGTCAGTTACGCCCGGATGGCTGCCTTCGCGATCGGAGTTCTTCAGAGATATCTAAGCATTTCACCGCCACACCCTGAATTCCGCCATCCCTGTGCGTACTCAAGAAATATAGTTTCAACTGCATAACAGAGTTGGGCCCTGATATTTAACAGCTGACTTATACTCCCGCCTGCGCTCCCTTTAAACCCAATACTCCGGATAACGCCCGGACCTTCCAGTATTACCGCGGCTGCTGGCACGAATTAGCCGGTCGCCACTCTTCGAGCTACCTGCAATGACACCACACGTGGTGCGCTTTATTCACTGATAAAAGCGGTTTACGACCACAAGGGCCTTCATCCGCACGCTACTTGGCTGGTTCAGGGCTCTCGCCCATTGACCAATATTCCTCACTGCTGCCTCCCGTAGGAGTTTTGGACCGTATCTCAGTTCCAATGTGGGGACCTTCCTCTCAGAACCCCTACCCATCGAAGGATTGGTGGGCCGTTACCCCGCCAACTTCCTAATGGGACGCACCGCCATCCATCACCGCCCGAAGGCTTTTGCTCAATCATACATGCATACAACTGAGACCATCAGGTATTAATCTTTGCTTTCGCAAGCCTATCCCTGTGTGATGGGGCGAGGTTCGGTACGCGTTACTCACCCGTGCGCCGGTCGCCCGGCATGCTTAGCAAGCTAAGCATCCGCTGCCCCCACGACTTGCATGCATGTTAAGCCTAGATAGCTAGCGTTCATCCTGAGCCAGGATCAAACTCTACATTGTATATCTCATTTTTCTTTTCTGATTCAACGAGTTGAATGTAAAAAGGAATTTGACGATGTCTTGTACTTCTCTTTTTACAAGAAAAACATACTGCTTACCGAATAACAATCCATAAAACGCCGAAGCATCCTCGGATTGAAACTCTTTCTGCTTCTTCTGCATAAAGTCTATGGAATTCTTTCAAAGATCGCTTTTTCAGATGCTCAACCAAACGACTCAGCGTTGGAAAGCGAGTGCAAAAGTAGAACAAAATATCATTACCACCAAACTACACACACAAACTTTTTACGCAAAACAAAAATAATTTCAGAGATAGCAGAATTTGACATGCAGAAATGGCAAAATCGACGAAATACGACGAAAATCGGGAATGAAAGTTGTGGAAAAAGTGAGGAAAACTTGGTTTCGAGGCGCGCCGGAAGGTTTGGGGCTTTTTGATCACGACAAAAAGGCCTTCAGCTCGTGAGAAAACACTTGCGCTCACGATTAAAAAGGCTTCAGCTCGTGAGAAAAAGTCGGGAGGCGGGATTTTTATGCTGCGAAAGCCGCCGTGGTGCAGAAAATGGGCGGCAGAGACACGCTGAAAAATCGGTGTGCTGCAAGAATAGGGAGAAAGCGGCTTCAAAAAGATGGCCTTTGCCGAACTGAGTGTAGCCGTAAGCTAAACACAAATGCGCCGGCGGCTTGCGAACGTGCGTTGCTCCTATATATATAATGTGTCGTCGTGAACAAAAAGAGGTGAAGTGGCGAAAAGGGGCGATTCGCTTTTAGAAGACAAACGAGGCGGGTGCAATGGGAGTACGATTTAAGACTGATAGTCCAAGCAAGCAAAGAGGAAGTAGACGAAAAGAGATAAAGGCTGAGTGAAGCGCCGGTCAAAGTGTGCCATTTCAAATAAAAAGCAGCCTTTGCATCGTGCATCGGTCGGATATAGGCAGAAAAAGAACCTGATCGGCAAGACTGTCAATCGGGGCTGTTATAAGCAGGGGATTATTTCCAAGTAAACACGCAGAAGTCGTTGTCAGAATTAGAGGCTTTGACTACATATCCCTGATCATCCAACTTATAGGTAAAGGTGGTATTATCATCATCACCTGCAACAAAACTCTGATTTACAAGGTTCTTAGGATAAGCTCCGAAATAGCCTTTCGCCAAAAGAGAATGCCCTCAACGCCCAAGATGTTGGGTGTCCCAACTGCACCGAGGTTGATAAAATGCTTTGCGTTATAGTCGGTATAAGTATACGATGGTCTGCGTCGTAGCCTTTTTGTATCGATTTACGATGCCGGTGATGTTGCCCTCCGACCAGGTTATTGTTGCGCTTTTCGTTGTCGCTTGCGTAGCTATTGATCAACTGATTATTATTGTCGTAGGTGAAGAGATACATTACAGCCTTTTCATCATATCACTTCAGGTACGAGCATCTTTGACACTCGACCTTTTGCTGTCGAGTTCGCATTTGATACTGCTCACATTGCTACCGTCAGGATCGCTCATTGAGATGATGATGCTGTCGTTTGTATAGTGATAAGTGAAATTACTTTCGATCATCTTGTTTGTTTCATCATCCGGTCTGATCGCTGAGATGAAGATGATTCGTCCACGCGTGTCGTATTTGATGGTTTTTAATCGTTATGCCTTCGCTATCAACGTATCCAACGAGTTTTTACCTTGTGCTGCGGGCGGCATAGGTGGCTCCGGTGAATCACCTTTGCACGATGTGAGTCCTGAGACAAAAAGAGGCCAAAAATGACGAGAGAAAGGATTTTTCATATTATGCGTTTAATTAATATTGGATTGATTCTTGCTCAAAGCGTGGTGCTTCAAGAGGGAACGCTTGATGCCCAACAGCTACATTTGCACTGCAAGGGCTAAATATCGGGGGCAAAGATAGGCGTTTTGTTGGTATTGTTCAAATATTATGCGATTAATTTTGCGTCTTTTGATACGCGTCTGCTTGGAAATGAAGGGGGCAACGGGCGGAAAGACGAAGCGCCTGCCGGCCTTGAGCGCTATCTATTGCAACCCGGGTGCGGTCTGTGCGGGAGGCGGCGAAGGCTTGCCGGTCAGACAGACTCGGAGGAAGAGACAGAGTAACGGAGGGCGTTAGCGTCTTGAGCACTAATACGCGAACGCCAGAGAGTATAGGACTATGCTATAGCAAGCCGCTAAAGGGTTTCCCTTTAGCGGCTTATCGAGATAAGATTCCGTTGTTCTTTTAGTTCAAAGCTCCGGAAAGTTCTGCATCCGGCCTTAAATTTGATGACTTTCTTTGCCGGGATGTGAATTTTTCTTTCGTTGCAGGATTTACGCCGTCGTGTGCGGGGCGTTCAGTCACAGCGAGTGCCAAATCCCAAGAGGGCAACTTTGTCGTTAGCTTTCAATGCGCCGGCGATGGCTTCTAATGTAGCGTCGAGTGCTTTCTTTGAATCAACTTTGCTTAATCCTGCAGATGCAGCGATTGCGCTTACGAGTTCACTTTGTTCATATTGGCATTTTTGCGTTAATAAATCTTGTGTCGATTTAATACAGGCAAATATAGGGTAACTCAGAGATACTCACAAGTTTTTCTAATTTTCTTATGAAAATCAAGAAAAAAGGCCTATCATTAGCGGCAAAAGTGCAACATAAGGCCAAAATAATAGGGTTTTAGCCAAATATTAGCGTTTTTCTTATGCCTTGGTAAATTGCCGGCAAAAATTCAGCAGAAAGCTAAATGATCGTAACCTTCGCTACTATGCCTTTGTTTGCTTCGTTTGTGACCACCATGATATCATATACGCCACTCGGAACGCGGAAGCCGTCAGTGCCCTCGCAGATCCCAGGTGAAGGATCCGCCCACAGATCGCCCACCGGCGACTACGTGCCCGGCCGTATTGACGATGCGCACATCAGCATTGGCCGTTAGTCCGCTAACCGCCAGCATACCCTTAAACTCGGGGCGCACGGGGTTGGGATATACCTTCACATTGTTCTTATCGAGCTCGGCCTGTGCACGCGCAGCATTGCTAAAGTAGGAGCAGAGTCCGACATCGGTGCCGATCATTACTTCGCCATCAGCCTCGCTCACGGCCAGCGAATAAATATTATCGGAAAGCAGGGGCGAATCCTTGCTCGTGAAGTGCCGGAGAATACTCGTGCCATCAGGACTGACGAGATAGAGTCCGCCACCCAAGGTACCAATCCATTTGCGCCCACCGCCGTCAGTAGCGATGGCGTTGACGGGCACTTTAGCCAAGAGATAGTCGGCGTAGTTTGTACCATCATTGCGGGGCACTTTGATCTGCGTTATGTAGAAATCAGACTTAAACCAATCGTCAGGGTTGGGTATGACGTATAATCCTGTGCCTGCTCCGACCCAGATGCTTCCATCATCATCCCTGCATCAAGGCATATACCCCACCAAAGTCGAAGGCTATAGCGTCTTCGTTGACTCCGGACGTGCGATACTTGGAGATATCGTCGCTCGTATTGTCGATAGTGCCGTTGTAGTCGAGACAGAACAGGCCGGCCGTATGCCCATCGATCGTGCGGCGAGAAGCTATCCAAAGACGGCCTTTATTATCGATGAGCGTTTTTCTCAAGTGTGGGGCTTTACTCAAGCCATCGGCATAGAGGGACGCCCAACTGCCATCGGCTTTTAAGACTCGAATGACGCTATCTGCGTGGTTGTTGACCATAAACAAAATTGCCGGCCTTATCGAAATTGAGTCCGTCGAGACGAACGTAATATGGCGCGTTGCCGTCTTTGACGGCAGAGCTCAAAAGGAAATTGTGGAGCGAATAATGCTTCTGGAAATTTGAAATTTTTAAACTCGAAAAGTCCTTTTCCGGCAGAGGTTGCAAAATAATGCGTGGGATCGCGCGGGTCTTGCACGACACAATTGATATCCGTATAGGGTAGCCTATTTTTGCAGCGATGTCTTCTTCTTCAAAAGAGCGCCAATCGCGGCCATCATATTGGATCAGCGTGCCCTGAAAGTGGATGCGGTCGTGAGGATCCAAACGTCCGCCGGCAATGAGGAGTTTATCGCCATAGTATTTCATATAATAGCAGAGATCGCGCTTGGGGCCGCTCCCTGCGAGTTGATGCCGGCGGGCCGGAGTGTATTTCCGGACACCTTATAATTGCGCAGGCCACTCAAGCCTTCGCTGGCCCAAAAGTAGAACCTGATAATGTGAGGTGACTCCACGAGTTGTTGGCAGTTAAAGTTTGAGCACTGATCGGGATGTGCGACATCGAGGACGATAACTTGGGCATCGTTGGCAAAAACTGCCTTTGAAGCATCGACATAAGCCTTAGGATAATCAGTGGCGGCGAGGTGCTGTGACTGCAAACCGGCGGTCAGCGCCTCACAACCTTGCCCGAAAGCAGCGGAAGGCGTGCTTGCTTGGAACAATAAGCGACGGCCGAAGACAAAGAATCGGCGCACGGAGGCATTGAGTGCGACTTGCCAGGAATTTCTATCGGACATATTGGCATTTAAGTCGCAGGCCAAGACTTTATCGCTGAGTGCGGCGTAGAGTTTTCCTTCGAAAACAATGGCCGAAGCGACATTTGCTCCTAGCTTATAATAGCCTTTTGAGTTCGGCTTTCTTCATATCGAGCCTCACAATTCCCTCATTGTCGCTAAAATCGACTTGTCGCCATTGAGGCCAGATCGTTTATGATCAGATCGCTGCCATTGGCATTCCTCAGCTGAGGAATGTTGAATACATCTCCATTGAGGGCAACTAAATCGATGTTGCCGTCAGCATAAACGACTAAAGGCGCTGGCGCGTGGGCGCGGGCGCAATGAAGCGGCATGGACTTGCCGTTGAGACCATCTAATTTAGAGAAATAGTGGACTGAATTGTCGGCTGTATCGTAGCTATATAAATTGCCATCGCACAAGCGAAAAATCCGCGTACCCATCGGTACGTTGTACGTATTGTTACGATAGGCTAAATACATCCGCCATCGGCCGTCGGCAACAGCACGAAGCGGCAAAAGGGCCGTAAGTAAAAAAGTAGAGCAAGAACCTTCTTCATACACATTATATAATAGGGTGTCGGCGCCGCACGGAAAGGCAAGCATTTATGATGCGCGTGGGGTTTACTTCGACAGATAATCGACGAGGGCACGCACAGCTCGAGCGCGATGACTAATTTCGTTTTTGCAGCAGGCCCTAACTGGGCAAAAGTTTTTCCTGTTTGCTCGGGGATAAATACGGGATCGTAGCCAAAAGCCATTTGTTCCGATCTTCTCTGTGGCTATGCTTCCTTCCACAATACCCTCGAAATAGCGGACCGCTCCATCTTCTATTAACGCAATAACTGTGCGAAATTGTGCACGACGGTCAGTTTTATTTTTTCAATTCGGCCAACAATTTGCGCGTATTGGCTTCGGTATCATTCTGGTCTGCGCAAGCATAGCGCGCTGTATGAACGCCCGGCGCCCCGACCCAGGGCGTCTACTTCAAGGCCGGTATCGTCAGCGAAGCAGTCTCAATCCGTAAGTGATCGTAGACGTAGCGTGCTTTGAGCAGGGCATTGCCTCGAGCGTGTCGGCTGTCTCAGGAATGTTCTGCGAAGCAATTGATGTCGGCAAGACTTAAGATTTCTATTTGTTGGCCGACGATGGCGCGAACTTCGGTAAGTTTGTGACTATTATTTGTTGCAAATACGATTTTTCTTCATTGTATAATGGATAAAGGAATGTTTCCTAACTCGGCAGCTGTATCTGAGAATGATGACCAGTAGCTCCCGAATAGTCTATTTGTTGCTGCGAGACAATATAAATCAACGACCGCTTCTTCAATACCTTCGCGGGTGTCGCGGCGCACGGATGACAGCGGCTGCGTGATGACGTTAAAGTAGCGGCAGAGCGCTTGACGCAAATCTAAGTCGTCGGTAGCCAAAATAAAATGTACCGCCCGTGGCTTCCATTGCTCTCCAAAAGGCTTCGTCCGAACTGTGGCTCCAAGATTTTTATTGTCTGTGCGACGGATATGCACCCCAACGATATCGGGGGAACTGCGCGGTGATGGCATCGATACGCCGCCGGATGCTATCGAGCGGCTTAAGGCGTTGCAACCATTCGCGTCCGTAGGATCCTAAAAAGCATAGCCGGTCGAGACGTAGGTAGATCTGTCAATGACAGCCGGTAAGGCTTTGGCGTTTACCAATTGTGCATCGTAAATCCAACGGCGTAAGAGTGCGGGAAAGTGCAGGTTGCGCCGCGTCTGAGGAGTGTTCCACCAGCGACGCCTAATCACACCGTTTAGCGACTGAAAGAGTTCGTCAAAATAAGCATAACACGCCTTATCTCTCCCCACTCTACTTCGCAGTCAGGAAAAAGCAGACAAGGCGGATAGCGCAACTCGCAATCGGTTGCACAATCCGCCTTTGGGGGACGACCGTCAGGCGTTTTTGTCATCGTCATATTCGTCTGTATAAATGTTATTCTCGTTTACTCCAAAGGCTTATCTATTACTTTGGAAGCGACATCTATCGTCTTTTGCTCCTTTAAAGCGTCATCGTTAACAGGCGTTGGCTTTTTGGCTTTCGCGCGAATGCGATCGAAGCCTTCGCCAAATACGCCAATGACTTTTGTCTGCGAAACAAAGGCTTGCGGGTCTCATACTCTGAATCAGGCGGAAGATGTTTGTACTCTCCCGACGCTTAACGAGCAAGATCAAAACTTTGCGTTCGGTATGCGTGAACCAGCCTCTCCGTCTATAACCGTAACGCCGCGATGGGTCTTCGTAATAGCATTGGCCAACTCTTCATATTTTTCGAGAAAAGATGAAGAATTGGACGGATTGACGGCCGCGGTCCATCACATAATCGACCATCAAACTGGTCACGATCAGCGTACAGTAACTACACAGGAGTATGGAAACAGACGTCCCCGGACACAAATATACTTGAGGAGACAATGAAGATGTCGATAAACATCAAAAATCTGCCCCAACGTAATATCCTTATATTTGTTGACCACAGCGGCTACGACGTCCGTACCTCCGGTTGAGCCGTTATTGAGCAAACACGATGCCCAGAGCAATTCCATTAAGCGTCGCGCCGAGCAAGGACGACATAAAGGCATCATTCTTTACGATCTGCGGGAAGCCTTTTGGACTCAGCACAAATTCTGCACTATGAACAGCACCATAATGCAGCATAAACTTCTGTACCAAATCGAGCAAGACCGTTAAGACGATCACGGCATAAATCGTTTTAAGACAGAAGCGCCAACCCAAGGTTCGTATAGCCAAGATAAGCAACTATGACGTTAAGAATAAAAATGAAGCTTGAATCGGAAAGCCGGTGGCATAGAAAAATCACAGAACCGAAGCCGATAACGCCGCCTGTCGTAATTTCATACGGCAAAATGAAACACGTGACGCTGATCGAATAAATGATCAAGCCCAGCGTAATGATCAAATAGTCTTTAATCTGGTGTTGGATAGATTGTCTCAGTTCCATAACGATTTATTTCAGCACGATATTAACAATGCGGCCGGGCACGACGATCACTTTTATAATCTGTTTACCCTCAATATGCGCCTGTGTCGACTCGTGGGCCAGCGCCAAGCGCTCCACTTCTTCCTTGGAGGCATCTACAGACACTTCGATGGTAAAGCGGGTCTTACCGTTAAACGAGACGGAGAGCGTGCAACTGTCTTCTTTGAGATATTGCTCATCGAATGCGGCCACGCAGCCTTATGCTACGCTCGCTTCGTGTCCCAGTTTATGCCACAACTCTTCGGCAATGTAGGGTGCAAAGGGCGCTAAGGCGATCACCATGGGCTCCAACACTTCACGACAGCGGCATTTCTGCTGCATCAGTTCGTTGACGGCAATCATAAAGGCCGGAATGGAGGTGTTATAAAGCAAACTCCTCGATATCGGTCGTTACCTTTTTGAGTAGTTTGTGCAGACTTTTTGAGATTTTCTTTTGTTGCTTTTTTTCGTCCGTCACGCGCAAATCTTCGCCTTCGAAGAAGAGATTCCAGAAGCGACGCAAGAAGCGAGCGCAGCCGATCTACGCCGTTAGAGTCCCAAGGCTTACTTTGATTGATCGGCCCAAGAAACATTTCGTAGAGGCGTAAAGTATCAGCACCATATTTGTCGACAATGTCGTCCGGATTTACCACATTAAACATCGACTTCGACATTTTTCGACGGCCCATCCACAGATGTACTTGCCATCTTCCAAAAATAAATTCGGCAGTATTGTATTCCGGACGCCACGCCTAAAAGGCTTCGACATCCAAGATGTCGTTCACCACGATATTCACGTCAACGTGAATCGGCGTCACTTCATATTGATTTTTCAGACCAAGACTCTAAACGTGTTGGTGTCTTTTATACGATAAACGAAGTTGGAACGGCCTTGGATCATCCCCTGATTGATCATCTTCTTAAAGGGTTCGTCTTCGCAAGATGTGCCCAAATCGAAGAGGAACTTATTCCAGAATCGGCTATATATAAGATGACCTCTAGCGTGCTCACTACCGCCCACGTAGAGATCAACATTGCGCCAGTAGTGGCCGGCTTCCTCACCTACGAGTGCCGTCGTGTTCGATGGATCCATATAGCGCAGATAGTAAGCCGAACTTCCCGCAAAGCCGGGCATAGTGCTGAGTTCCAAGGGAAGACATGGACATTGTCTATCTTGTTCGTCTCTACGACGCAAGCGTTCTCCTCATCCCAAGCCCAGCGTTCAGCATTGCCCAATGGAGGTTCGCCTGACGAGGTCGGGAGAAATTTGGACACCTCGGGAGTTCGAGCGGCAAAGCCGCTTCGGGCACTGCCCTGAGGATGGCCGTTTTATAGTAGAATGGGAATGGTTCTCCCCAGTATCTTTTGCCGACTGAAGATAGCATCGCGCAGGCGGAAGTTGACCTGATGCGGCCCAAGCCCTTGGCTTCCACGTAAGCTTTCGTCGCGGCAATGGCTTCCTTCACGGTTTTTCCGTTCAAAGAGAAATCGATATGGGGCGTAGCATCTTCGCGCGGCGAATTGCAAACCACGCCTTCTTTTTGCATCAAAACTCTCTTCGCTCACATCGCAGCCTTCTATCAGCGGGATAATCGGCAAATTAAAATGACGCGCAAAAGCATAGTCGCGACTATCGTGGGCCGGTACGGCCATAGTTCCCGGTTCCGTAACCGGAGAGACATAATCGCTCACCCAGATAGGAACGGCTTCACCGGTAAACGGGTTAATGGCCCGACTGCCTGTAAATACGCCCGTCACCTTTCGATCGGCGATGCGTTCGCGCTCTGTGCGCTTCTTCGTCTCTTCGACATAGGCGGCCACGGCGGCTTGTTGGTCCGGCGTAAAGCTTTTTCAACGGGTTCGCTTTTCAGGAGCGAGCACAACGAAAGGTCACGCCAAAAATCGTATCTGCACGCGTAGTGAAGATGGTTATCTTTTCATCGCTACCCTCCACACCAAATTGCATCTCTGTGCCTTCTGAGCGGCCGATCCAATTGCGTTGGGTATCTTTCAAACTATCTGACCAATCTATGGTCTCCAATCCGTCCAACAAGCGTTGGGCATAAGCCGAGACATCGCAAACACCATTGCTTCATCTTCCGCTGTACGACAGGGTAGCCTCCGCACACTCACACCATCTACCACTTCATCGTTAGCCAGTACGGTTCCCAATTCGGCACACCAGTTAACCATCGTCTCTCCGACGTAAGCTATGCGGTAGTTCATCAAGAAATCCTCTCGTTCTGCCCAAGTCATCTCTGCCCACTCTTGGGCTGTCAAACTGCAAATCTTCGGCCGAGGCAGCCGCCGTAAGCCCTTCCGTTCCGTGAGCTTCCAAGTGAGCGATGAGTTCATCTATCGACCGCGCCTGTTGCGCTTTAGTATCATAATAGGGAGAAACATTTTTTCTCACGGCCCATTGTGTCCAGTGATAATAGTCCGGATCGCAAGTGCGCACCTCCCTACTCCAATCAAAGGAGAAGCCGATGCGATCGAGCTGTTCTCGATAACGTGCGATGTTGCGTTCGGTTGTCACGGCCGGATGCTGGCCTGTCTGAATGGCATATTGTTCTGCAGGCAAGCCGTACGCATCATAACCCATCGGATTCAAGACATTGAAGCCTTTCAAACGCTTATAGCGGGCATAAATGTCGGAAGCGATGTAGCCCAAGGGTGGCTTTACGTGCAGCCCGGCCCCGGATGGGTACGGGAACATATTTAATACATAATACTTCGGCTTATCTTTTTCTATCTCTGTATGGTAAAGCGCCTCATCGGCCCACGCCTTACGCCATCGTTGTTCGATCTCTTGAAAATTATACTCCATAAGAGGGACGTTTTTCCTTTTAATTTGATTTGCAAAGATAGTGTTATCTCTACAAAAATGACCGGTTTAGAGCGGCTTTTCTTTTATCATTTGCATCGTTTGTCGGGTATTATTGTCCTTCTGAGTCGTTTTGTCCGGCTACTTTCGCTTTTTTTCTGTTGCCACTTTGGCTTATTGTGATGCAGATGTGTAGGATTTCACGTCCGCCGTGTGCAGTTGCAGTCGATGGCCTTCGGAAAACTAATTGTTTGCTCCCGCCAAACGATGGTTTGCTCCCACCAAACAATAGTTTGATACCACCAAACGATAGTTTGCTCGGGCCAAACGAAAAGGAGGCAGTGCATTGTAAAAAGCAAAATAAGCATTAAGCCCAAAAACTTTGTCAGACGCAACGAAAAAGAGCAACAGAAGTGATTTTCTCGTTGCTCTTCATCGTAAAAAAATGGTGCGCCAAAATGGCCAATCTCATCTGCGTTTGCGCCCGCTCTTTTCTTCTTTCGTCCGCGCTTATCGGGCGCGAAGGCTGTTGGGCGCGGCGCGGCCGGAAGGTCATCATCAGCAAGCATAAAATCGAGCGTGCGACGCTCCAGATTGGCTTTATCCACGCGTATCCTGACCTTATCGCCCAAAGCATAACGCTTGCGGTGGCGCCGCCGATGAGGCAAAAAAATTTCGCTCGTCGAAATCGTAGTAATCACCGGACAAATTGCGAATGGGAATCATACCTTCGCAGCCGTTTTTCTTCGAGTTCTACATACAAACCAAACTCGGTGACGCCGTCGATAATGCCTTCAAACTCTTGGCCTAAGCGATCGGCCATAAATTCTACTTGCTTATACTTCGTACTTGCGCGCTCGGCGGTCTCTCGCCAATTGCTCCATCGCGCTACTATGCTCGCAGAGTTCCTCATACTTGCTCGCGCTGACGGAGCGCCCACCTTCGGCGTAGCGCGTCAGGAGGCGGTGAACCATCATATCAGGATAGCGACGAATGGGCGAAGTGAAATGGGTATAATAATCAAACATCAGCCGTAGTGGCCTATGTTTTCGATGCTATAACGAGCTTTTGGCCATCGCCCGCAGCGTCACCATTTCTACCATTCCTTGCTCTTTTTGCCTTTCACGTCTTCGAGCAGACGGTTAAGGCTCTTGCTGACGTCTTTCTTCGAACCTTCAGTGCGAATTTTTATAACCAAACTTGGCGATAAATCCGCTCAGCGTGATCAGCTTCTCGGGATCGGGAACGTCGTGTATACGGTAAGGAAAGACTTTCGCTTTCTTGCCGCGCGCCACCCTACCGATGTGCTCGGCCATGGTGTGGTTGGCCAAAACATAAACTCCTCAACGAGTTTGTTTGCGTCCTTAGCAATTTGATAAAGGTTGAAATGGGGTGACCTTTGTCGTCGATTTCAAAACGTATCTCCGGACGGTCAAAACCTATGGCCCCGTGCTTGAAACGTTTGCTCCGCAATTGTTTAGCCAGTCTGTTGAGCGTACATGTTGGGCTGCGTACTCGCCTACGGGCGACGTTCCTTGACCACTTTGGGATGCTCGCCCGGCGTGGCCAGATCTTCCGCACCTCGCCTCGCCGTTCTGCTCGAGAATGTATTGCACTTCTTCGTCAAACAAAGCGACGGTCGGAACGAATAACGGTATGCGCCAGTGCCAATCCAACACTTCGCCCGCATCGTTCATCTTGAAGATGACGGAATAAGCCAGCTTATCTTCGTCCCGCCGCAGCGAGCAGAGCTGATTCGAAAGTCGCTCGGGCAGCATCGGAATCGTGCGATCCACGAGATAGATGCTCGTGGCGCGCTTCAAGGCTTCACGATCGATGATGTCGCCTTCGTGAACGTAGGCCGTCACGCATCGGCTATGTGTACGCCGACTTCCCAAGCACCATCTGCGAGCGTGCGGATGGAGAGCGCGTCGTCAAAATCCTTCGCATCGCGCGGGTCGATCGTAAAGGTGAGCACGTCGCGCATATCTTCACGCTGCGCAACTTCTTCCGCCGTCACGCCGTCGGGTATCTTGTCGGCGGCTTCTTCTACTCGTTTCGGGTAGGTATAAGGTAATTAAACTCGGCCAAAATGGCGTTCATTTCGGCGTCGTTCTCCCCTTCTTGACCCAAAATATCTACGACTTTGCCGATCGGACTCTGGCTTCCATCGGCCACTCTACGATTTTTACGACGACCTTGTCGCCCGTCTTGCCGCCTTTCAAGTTTTGGGTCGGAATGAATATATCGTTGGCCAACACGCGACTGGGCGTGATGAGGAAGGCGTAATTTTTCTCCACTTTCAAGCGGCCTACGAACGTATCATTTGAGCGTTCGAGGATCGCGATCACTTTCGCCTCTCGCTCATGTCCCTCTTCGGCGCGCTATCATTGCCACTTGCACGCGATCGCCATCGAGGGCGTGAAGCGCATTTCGCTCGCTGACGAGAATCGGTTCATCGCTCATCATCAGGAATAAAGGAGTTGTAGCCATTACGCTTGCGTTTGAAGGTGCCTTCTAGTATGTGTTGTTGCGGAGCTCCGCGATAATGACCTTTGCCGTCCGAACTTACGTAATCATCAAAGACGAGGGTGTCGAGCGTGTCCAAGACGAGCATCTTTGCGGGGTGATTGTCGGCGCGCAACTCTGAAAATAATTCTTTGACCGTAAAGGATCGTTCGGGCGAAGCCCTCAAACAGCGCCAAGAGTTTTTGCGTCACTTCTTTTTCGTCAGACGTTTCTTGTCTTTCTTCATACCATTCGGTTTTTCTTGTCTTTTCATGATGCGCGGCGCAGCGACTTTCGTTGCGCGCAGGCGCACCGTTTCGAGGCGAAGTTACGGCAAAGCGACAAGAAGACCAAAGAATGGCCCACGTTTTTCGGTAAAAAGGAGGGGAGAAATGCGCTGGCTTAAATCTGTCCACTCTCGACGAGGCGCACGACGCGTTCTGTGTAGCGATCGTCGCCGTTTGGATCATAATGGCGCGAAAGACTGTTGCCAAAACAACAGACCTACGGATTGGTATAAGTTGGCTCTAAAAGAACCGATAAAGGCTTTCGCAATGTTATAGCCCGTCTGGTTACACTGCGATCGATCAACTGGAGCAGCAAGCGGCCTTGAGAGCGCGTCAGCTTGCGCACCATCGGTCCGTACCTGCGCTTCAGGTCGGCTTCCATGCGATCAATGGGCTTGCCGGCTCTTTTTATCGGGCAGGAGGCGAAGATAATCGCAGGTCTCATCGATCGTATAGCGCACGAGTTTGGCCATCGGCAAGAGGAGTTTGATGTTAGAGACGAGTCGGTTATATTCCTGTCGCTCAGCCTCGTTCTTAAACTCCATCGGCGGATATTTGTAGAGCGTAGGCAGGATAACGTGGGGATGCTATCGCCCTTGACTCACCTTCCCCACTTGCACATAGATGGGCAAGGCCACCGAATCGTCGGGGCAATCTCTACGGCTACCGGTCGCGCTGCAAGCGAGAGGAAGGCGGAAAAGAGGATCAAAAGAAGCAATAAACGTCTCATAACTTGCGGCGAAGTTAGCTAATTTTGCGTTGCGGCGCTACGATGAAGGGATAATTTTTAACGGCCAACGGACTACGCGTGGCGTCCGACTGACTTTTACGACGGAGGGAAATGGGATTTTTGACAACCATGCCCGTAAGCGGGAGCAAGCCGCCCCACGCATCGCTGCGGCAACGGGGAAAAAGGCGCCGGCGATGGGGAAATGAATTATCAATGTTTAACTTTCGAGGAGCGCCCGTCATTTTTAATGGATTTAAGTATGATAGACACTCGTTTTTCGTGCGTTTTTCGAGGCTTCGCCCTGCACTTTCGGGCAGCAAAGTTGACGCGGCACTCATTGGCATCGGGCGGGGCTTGGTGCATTCCACTTTTATGCTTACCTTTGCCGAAAACAAGCGAACGAGGGATGGAAATCAGCGCTGAAAGGCCTGAAAAACTTACTACCTCGATGCATTTGTGACACACACGAGCAGAGTTGATGCGTACGCTCACGAGCGTAGACCTTTTTTCTCACGAGCGTAAGCCTTTTTCATCGTGAGCTGAAACCTTTTTGTCGTGAAAACAACGTTAGCCCATCAAGCCTTGTCAAAATCTGGCGGAGCGGGCAATCATTTATTTTCTAACTTTAAACCGTAAACAGTATGACTGTATCTTACAAACTCATTCCGACGAGTGGAAAACTCGCCAGTAAAAACCATTTAAGGCGCTTTGTGCGCCCTATGCCACGACGTCCATACGGGAGATGGGGCGCAACATTGAGCGGGGGACGACTTTCTCGATGAGCGACTTGGCCGGTGCGCTCGAGGCGCTGAGTAAGGAACTGAAAGCACAGCTCTTGGCGGGCAACCGCGTACACTTGCCGGGCTTGGGATTCTTCTCGCTCGCCATCAAGAGAGACTGCGCACGCACCCGCGAACGCATCGCCCGCGTGCTGCGGCCGCAGGTGCGGACCATTCGCTTTCAGCCTGAAAAAGGAGGTAATGGGGCAGATGAAAGCGGCAAAGTTTGTCTGCTCGAATCAACCCAGGCCCAACAGCTATGCCGTCAGCCTCCACCATTGCGAGCGTCTTGACCGAGTACGTGACAGTGCCCGTTTTGCAGATCAGCGACTTGCGCGAACGGTTTCAACTCTCCACTGCCAAAACTTACGCCTTGGGCCCGCCAACTCGAAGCGGAGGAAAACTGATCAATGTGTCAGGTGGCAGAAAATATTTCAAAAAGGCGCGCGCTGTAAAGTAGGCTTGATCCACTAAAATATTCTGAAAGCATTGATTACTTTCAAAGGGGAATATCTCCTTCATCTGAAGACATATCAGGTAAGAAAGAGAGGATGGATAAAATTGTCAATATTGTTCCTCTGCTCATTTATATTTTCACTTTGCTTCAGAAGAGGTATGGTAGACATTTAGCGTCAAAAGTACCCCTGTAAAGGACTCTAATAGATTCTCATTCCTTATATTTGCCAATGATAAAGAGGATAACATCCCTTTAAAAGAATTAGAAAGCCAAATCATAAGTAACTATATATGGATATGGGCAAAAGTTATAACATACCTTCATTGCCTCTCAACTTTGACATAGAGAGCAAAGATATACTACGACAGGTAAACAGGGCTAATCGTGCCTTGGCTGAGTTAAAAAGGTATAGCTGCAACAATGCCTAATGAAACGATACTAATTAGCACCTTGACCCTTCAAGAGGCAAAAGGATAGCTCCGAAATAGAAAATATCGTCACGACGCAGACGATCTCTATAAAGCTGAAATAGATATAGAGAAGCAACTCATAACAGCTGCAACTAAAGAGGTGCTTAAGTATCGAGAAGCCTTTACAACGGGGATTTGAGTTGGTAAGAAAAAGATTCTCTATTGACCAATAGTAGAATTAAAGACATCCAGATGCACCTCGAGGGAAATACAGAGCCGGCTTTCGCTCGCAAGCAGGGACGACACTATAGTAAAGCGAGAAATCGTTTACATTCCCCTCAAAGTATAGATGAAATAGAGAGAGCTATGGCAAACCCTGAAGCTTTTATCAATCATCCTGCGAGTGTGAAGTAGACCCTCTCATTAAGATGGCGATCATACATCATCAGTTTGAGAGCTATACATCCATTCTATGATGGTAATGGGCGAACGGGACGCATCATCAACGTTCTCTATTTGGTAATAAACAGTCTACTTGATTTACCTCATCCTATACTTAGGCAGGTATATTACTCAAAAATAAATCGCAGTATTACTCCTTGATCCAAGCTATTAGAGATAAAGGTGAAAAATAATGCATTGGAGTGGGAAGATGGATTCTTTTTTATTCTCAAAGGCGTAGAACAAACAGCTCGCGACACGATTCAATTGGTACTGGGAATCTCTAAACTAATGCAGGAGTATAAGCAGATTCTGCGCCCCTATTTGGTAAGAACTACAAACACGAATTGCTCAACAACTCTTTTATCATCCTTATACTAAGATAGAGTTTATGCAAAGGGATTTGATGGTTCAGCGTAAAACAGCCTCTAAGTATTTAAATAAGATGGTCGATGAGGGTGTTTTAATTGTTGTAAAGATTGAAGAGAGAATTATTATATCAATCAAGCTCATAGCTTTGTTTCTAATCAAGGTTCGACAAATCCACGACAAGGCGAAACGATAGAATCGGTGATAGATAGTCAATCAGCTTTATAATGTGTACCCAAAAAGAGCCAAAACGGGTACATATTCTTGAAACGTGTACCCGAAAAGTATTAGGGGTACATATTCAGATAAAGAGACTTCAATAAATGATCACAGCTACAAATCTAAAAGTCTATCATCACGATAACCCGACTTTGTTCATCAAAATTCCCCTGAAAGCATTGATTGCTTTCAAGGGAAGATACATAAAAAGAGGAAAGGCCTTATTTCACCAAAACCTTTGAGGTCTTACCATCAGCGCGGCGCAATGCGCTGATACCCCTTAACCGGTGCATTCAAACGACGGCCTTCGAGGTCGAAGTATTCTTCACGTCCGGCAGCCGGATTCAGTTCTACGCCGTGAACAGACGCGGTCTTGTCGACTTTTGCACGGGAGCAATTCACTCTTGTAGAGTTTGTCGCCACTCTTATAAACCATCTGTACGGCTACGGAGTCGATACCCTTGTCGTAGAAAATGGATGAGGCGCATATTATCGACCGCCTTGATGTCTTTATTCTGGCTGTCCTTATACATATAAGCGAATGTCGGTCATATCTTCTTTCGTTGAAAGAATAGGGTTTTCTTTGCGAACGTGTAAGGTTCCGTAGCATCGTTGATGAAGATATTGTAATACATGTCTGTCCGGACTGAGATAGGTGCCATCAACGTCAGCATTTTTACGTAGAAAGCAAAAGTCGTCAGCAACTCTTCATAGTCGTAGCTCGGTGAAGCTGAGCGCAGTAGAGGCGATGCCTCCGGATTTCGCCCACCTGGGTCGGAGTAAGGCGTAAGCGAAAGGCACGCATCGTCTCCTCTGTGTGTCTTCGTTGGGATCTTGGTAGCTGATCGTATGCAAACGGCATCCTTGTGGTGAATTTTCCACGCGTAGCGTCGTAATCAAATGAGGATCTCGTCTTTGAGTTCGAGTTCGTCGTTGCCCAAGCGCTTGTGGGTCATCCGCAAAGACGTGGTAAGCAGACTTATCGCTGCTATATCCGCCGAAAATCTTCGCGCTTTGCTTGTCCCAAATATTGAGCGCCAGCCATCTTTACCTTATCGCCATCGATGGTAAACTTAACAAGTGTCTTTGAAGATAGGGGCCGTAGAAATGCCTTTGATGATAGATATCATTGCCGTCAACGCGACCATCGAGTACGCGCGCGCCGTCGTGCTACCTGCATAAAGCAACCTGATACTGCCTTCTAGCACCGGCCGGCGGCGTAATGAGTCCGCCGGTCAAGTGGAGAAGGTAAGCGTCCAAGAGCCAGTGTTCGCACCATGTCTTTATCGGCTACACCAAGAATGACAGAAGTGCCGGGTCGTATTTTCCATTTCGAGTTTTGAGAGCCGTCCCAAGTAAAATTGGTTCACTAGTTTTCGGTGGGAACGATATGAGGTATCGCCGACTTCACCATACGCCGTGCGTAATAGTTGTGCTAGTACGCCTTCACCGGCCCCTTCATCGTCATCGTCATCATCTTCCATATAAGAATAGATGAGTTGAGCAACTTTTGCCACGTATTTTCCATTGCTCACCTTATCGAGCTTCAACCGCGTTACTCGTGTGCGAAGAAATGTTGAAGATGTAGAGTGAGGCCGTCGAAGCTTCTACGATTTTGCCGACTGACGCCTTCATAGACGCCGGGCTTACTGCTCGTCCAGCCACGAACGTGAGCATCGCTGTGGCGTGAAGATTGTCGTGCAAAACACCCTCAGGTGTTTCCGTAATTTGTGCTGATGCTGTCAGGCCAAGCGCAAGGCAGCAAAAGCAGGGTGGAAGAGTTTCTTCATTTGTTTTTATGCTTTTTCAAGAATGTTGTATGATTGTCTTAGAAATCAGCCAGAGTGCAAGTCGAGGGTAAAATGATTCATGCCCATCTTCGCTCGTCTTAGCGCGTAAGCGCAGTACTGAGGTTGAAGCCGCCCAACTTGACGCCGGCGCCAAAGGTGGCGTGACTCAAATCATCGCCCCGCTAATTTGCAGCCGGCACGGAGTGAATATTTCTTGTCTGCGTATACTCTACGCCTATGCCGGATGTTAACAGTGGGAATCTTGGGCGAAAATAGTAGCGCGCGCCGCAGGCTGTGCGGCAGGCGTGTTGCTCTGATAAAAGCCATTGCAAACTCGCTGCGTAAAAGCAGCAGAAGCGGGTCAGCTTCGTGTACCTGACATAATCTAAGGTCGGACCGAGATCGGAAACCCAGCCGTCAGATGATAAGCAGCCATACGATGCCGAGGTGGACATCGCGCTTTGTGATGGGTGGCGCCCTAAGCCAAAGGCTCCGCCACGCGCATTGCTGCCCGGTGACTATAAAAGAGAATGAGCCGGATGCAAAGACGGACAATTCATGGCGTAAAGCGATAGGGCATAACCTACATCTAAAGCCCGGTCGAAAGGCTTAGGTCTAGGCTAGAGCTGAAAAGGTCACAACCCGGAAAGCCAAGCCGCCGGCATATCGGAAGCCCAACATAACGGCGTGGGATTGGCACGGACGCCAATGGGCCGCAGCGGTATAAATGCCAGGCTGATAGCTCCCTCCTCTTTGGGAAGAGGGACAGGGAAGCGTCGACTGAGCGCTTTTATCTGCATAGAGTGACGGAAGGATTGGTGTAGAGATACATGCTTATGCGACAAACCACTGCGGTATGTGCCCAAACTCCGGGCACGCGCATCGGGATTGTGCATCAGAAAGGGCAAAGGCGACCCTGTGCGCGACCCGTGGTGGCGCCTGAAAGGCAAAAAGCAGCACAAGCTATCCATTTTATTTTATTTTTGCAAAGCTGAAATCGTTTTAGCGCTGATAAATAGTTGTTGATGTTTGCCTTGCGCCGTGAGGAATCGTAAGGCGATGATGGCGCGAGCAGTTTGCTAGATCATCGGACGCTACGTGGAGCGCATTGAGCGAAACCGTGCGGCGCAACACCTCTTCGCCTCGTTGGCGTGGAGATGATAAAGGTGGCCGATGTCAGCTTGGGATTAAGCAAGGCGTTGAGGTCGCGCTTCACCGGAATGGGTAGTACCATACAAAACGGGAGCTGCAATGCGATCTACGACGCACCCTTGGGAAACTCGCTTTCGACCATAGCTTTGCGATTATCGGTAGCTCTTTCAGGAACTTTCATTGCTGCCTTGACGACAGCGCGAAGCTCGAGGCGACCTTCGGCATCGGCCGTACGTCTTCACGCCTCGTTGCCTGAAACAACCGAGAAATGGGAGACGTTCGCCGGAGGCATATTGGTAATGCTCAGGCGAGAGATCTGTCTGCACCTTCATCTAAGCGATAATCAGGTTTTCAAAAAGCGGAAAGTCGCACGTGCGTCGGCGTCTGGTTGCCAACCTTTAAACTTCAGGACTTGACTCGTGCAGCTGCACTCAGTCGTCGGTGGCCGTGAAGTGAATTGATACTCGCCAGCCGCAAAATGGACACAATCGATAATGTTGATTTGATTATCCAGCACGCTTGGCTACAACGCCTTTTGTATCGCCCGTCAGTTGATACTCCCATTTATGGCCGTCAGGATCATTGACAGAGGCTGAAACTACTCTTGGCATCTCCGCTAACGACTTGCTGGCCTTGCGGGAAGCCGTTGATAACGGGAGACATGTTGAGTTTCGTCGCACCTTCAGCGAAAGCGGGCGGCGCTGTATGTCTCAACGATCGACAAGCTACGATAGCCATGTAATAGGTCGCATGTGTATCGGGCGATTCAAAAACGCGCTAATGTACAACTACCAGGGGGTAGCCGGGTGCCGTTAATGCGGATCGGCTGAAGCGAAGCCAAAGGCGGCCGCATTGAGGCCTTGCCGCTGATGTGCTACATTATAGAATGTGGCGGTCTGGTCATCGCCATCGGAAGCAACTGACCATTTCAGATCGAGCGCAGTACATCGGCGTGACACTCATACCGGGAGACTTGCGCTGGAGCAATGCCTTTGTCTTCAGCAAAGCTGTCTTCAGCATCAAGTAAAGCCTCAGCCCAACTTGCCTTTATAGGAAGGTATTCAATTCGTCGATGTTGTAAGGACGGAAGGTCTGACATCAAACGCGCCTTGAGTTGGTCGTTGGTGAAGCCTTGCTGCCCAAAATAGAAACAACGAGGGCAGCGATACCGGAGACGTGCGGGCAGGCCATTGACGTGCGCTTGCCGCATAAAACCGTAGCCTGAACTATCATTGCGCTTTGGGAACGGTGCTGAGGTACACCACTGCCCTTAATCCGAACACGTCTTGATCACCAGAGCCATAATGCTAACCCAGTCGGCATAGTTGGAATAACTTGCTGCTGAAATCCCAAGCCATAGAAGAAACAGAAATAACCTTGAATAGCTGGCGGGAGGGCCTCAAACTCTATTGTCTTCATTGCCCGCAGCAAAGATCATCCTCCACCCTTCGTCAGGGGTCGGCTTTCTGATTGCCTTGGTGTTATCACAACCGGCATATTGGATGAAATAATCCATCGCTTCTTTGAGTGATGCGGGAGTTGGGTAACGCCTTCGGAGAATTATAACCCCAAGAGCACTGGGCAATGACGGCCCCATTATCGGCCGCATACTTGATAGCTTTAGCTGCATCGCCTTCTGCCTCTTTTCGGAAGATCTGGCAACTCAACGACGAACGCTGGAATTGAGCTGTGCCATCGCCGCCAGCAATACCACCGACACCAACACCGTTATTGTTGCGCGCTGCAGCGTTCCGGCCACGTGCGTGCCGTGGCACCTTCATCGGGTTTCAATCTTTCCACCCACGGCATCTTGAGTCTACGAAATTGTAACCATAAATATCATCTACAAAGCCATTACCGTCGTCGTCAACGCCGGGCGTGCCATCCATTTCTATTTGGTTGATGTGCATCGAAGCCTTGAGATCTTCAGTAGCTTTCAAATGCCGCCATCAATGATGCGCAACAATGACATAGCATTTGACCTGTCGTATATTTTCTTCCATACGGGGCCAGACATTACAGTCTGCACCAGCCTTGCTTTTTAGTTGCTCAACGTGCCGTCGTTGTGGTAATGCCACTGCTCTTGCAAGCGGGGATCATTGAACGGCGCAGCAACAGCCTCTTTTCAGACGCGGTGCAGAAGGAGCTGAAAGTTGCTGCGTCTTGGGCAAGCTACAGGAATCACCTTTTTCAACCTTCTGAATCTGATCTACGCGTTCGAAGCGCTGATGGCTTCTTGCGGATCTTGCTCTCATCAAAATAAAACGGTGTACTCAACGATCTAAGCCGCAGCCTTGGTGCGTCCTTCGTCAATGACCGCGCAAAATAGGCGCTCAACTTTTGCATAAGTCGCCGACGCTTCTAAAGTCTTCAGCATCGGACTTGGGACGCTCTGCACAGGATACGACCCGGTTGCTCAAACTTGATGGACTGTGTGGCTTCAGGCTACTTTAATATTCACTCGCCCGGCAATGGCCGTCACGCCATCAACTGAGGTCTGGCTGCGCGTGTTTTGCCCATCATCAAACTCAAATCGTCAGAGCAGGAGGAAAATCCTGCTGCTCCAAACAATAAGGCGTATAGAATTAAATGTTTCATTTTAATTAAGGTGTGAGCGTTAATGTTACTGCAAAACTTTTAATGCATTGCTGAACGGCTGCAGAAACTTTTTGATTTAGAACTGGAGAACACGCTAGGTTTATAGAGTACACCAATTTGCAAGACTGGTTTATTGTCATTGATGTCGACGAACTTATCGCCTTTTATCGCTAACACTAAATTGTCAGAGCGACGACCATACACGTGGTACTTGCCATAGTCTTCAATGAACTCAAAGCCATTCTCCTCGCAACAGCGCATCAAAGCGCTTTGTAATATTCCAATGCGACCGTTTTGCCAAACGCCTCAAGTTGGGTTCACTAAGAGTTCAACGTGTATTGCTCACACACCAACCCATTCATCAGCAAGGGATGCATCTGCACCTTGTAGAAGAAATATGTACGATTGACAAGGGCGCTTTCTTTGTATCAAAAGAATAAGCCTCCACTTCATTCAAACGGTTCTTTTTGTGGCTATTCAGCGTGCTATTCTCTCCTTGTTCAAAAGCTAAAACATCGGTGGTCTTCTTATCCGTCTTGTGCAACAAATGCACAGGGCCGAGATCAAGCTTTTGCAAAGGTCGGATAATCCTTTTCTTGTACTTGTATTTGTTCACAGAAGAGGACCACACTGTTGTTTTCTTCAACACATCCACCTTGATCATCAATTTTCAGCGTCGCTAACAAAGACCTTGGATCTGCAGTTGACTGAACGTATCCAAATTGTGCTACATAATCTTTAAAGGCCTGTGAGCGCACAGCTTCTATACCTGCTCTGGAAAAAGAACGTAAAGATTCTTGTCGCTGCCCCCGTTTGCGTGTCGTGAACGTAGACAATATCTTTAAACAAAGGAGAGGGTGTTTTGAAGAAATAACCTCCTCTGTCAGATCAAAACTTGGATCCGGCGCTGCATACTCGGTTAGAAAGCCGCCTCGACGTATCTCATTATCCATAACCTTATGAACATTGAAAGGGAACCAGGGTTGCAAGCCAAAACAAACACTTCAGTACAGGTTGCTTTTACCACAATCCGTGATTGTTGCTCGCCACTACGCAGCAGGAAAGTTGCCGTTCTGGCTTCAGTTGTACCATTGCGCTCTGCGAAGACTTTCAGTCCATGCTTCTTTTTAATGACCTTCAGCCATTTTTCTGAATCTTCCTGCGTAATTGTATAGTCAGGAATGTTCGTCTGCACTCAGCCGTTACATTTCCACCGGCTTGAGGCACAATAACTCCCACCATCAACGCCCAAGATAACGTCATCTGCGCTTTGACTAACCATAACCTCTCTGAACGGCCAAGCCGGCATCGATAATAATGGCACTACCACGCATCACTCCCGTCTCGTTATTCTTCACGCGAACAGACAAGCTATCGTCCCTTCCGCTCAACGGAGCCATTCTTCTTCAGCTGCTGAAGAAGCAACCCAAGACGAGCGGTTTGAGGCGACGTGAACAAATTGTTCGTCCATCAGTTTACGCCAAAAGACAAGTTTTGTGCTGAAACCGTCAACGTTGGACGCTCATAGTCGGTCGTGTCCGAGCAAGCTGCGGCAAAGGGCTGCCAATACGACAATTGAGACCACCCATTTCAGCTTATTATATAGTGTATACATAGAGGCCTACTTTTAGTGTTTGAACAAATGCTTATTGCGCTTCAGCTGCTGCATCATCAATGCAGAAGTTTTTACGCAACACAGCCGTACGCTTAATCAAACTACTACTCTTAAACACTTCGGGTCTATAGCTAAAGAGCAAAGCTCAAGACAGGTTTATTATCATCCGAGATAGGCGTAACGGAAATAACCAATCGATCGCTCTCACGGCCGTAGAAGTGATTCGTGCCACTCGTATTGATGTAAATGAAACCCTCTTACCCCAAAAAGTGCTGTTAACTCTTTCTGTAACAAGCCAATCTTTTCCATCCAAAGTCCGAGACTCATATCCTCAAAAAGAGCAGGGATGCCGGTTTCTACACTCACCCAACATTTTTGCGTCAACAGATCCTTTTCGATTTGTATCATAGAAAAATATAGCCACGGCTACTCGAATGGCTGCGTATTAGCGGCCATCTTGTATTGCAAGATCTCCACCTCTGAAGGATTGTTTTCATTCATTACGCGTGAAGTTTCCTGACTCACCGGCACTGCGTTCGTATGCCTCTACGTCAGCCACCTTTTTATTTTTCCTTCTGGAGCAATTCCAAGGGCAATACGGAAGTGATGCAAACGTAGGGGTGAGGAGCGTCTTGCTTAATAAAGGTCGGAAAGTCATATTCACGCCTTCTTGGTCTCGATTTCTCAGAGATGGTCATCATTCAGTTTGAGCATCTCTTTGTCAGATATATAGTCCTTCTTTGAGTTAGGGATCTCGCGGCGATAGCCGTTGGCAAACAAGAATTTTTCAAAATCGCCTCGATTTGCAAGCTTTGACCGCCTTCTTGCCATCTACCCACCGTAACGATGCTTTGAGGGCACGGCACCATCAGGTGTACTATATTGAATAAGGGTAAAGATCGGAGAAGCCGTCACGAAAGTATACATCTCCTCCATACCATACTGCGGGTAGGCATTTTGATAGTCGCGCAAATAACTACCGCGGCCCAATTCAAACGACATAATCTGTATGTACATCCATCGGATTTCCGGGATTAATTGCAAGTACATAGGTGAGCTTACCAGCCTGCTTGATCACAATTTTTTCGCCTGATTCCCACTTTCGCAAACAACTTCAGCGTTCGCGGCCTCGTTGGTATCATTGAGCTGGGCTTTCAGTTTTACCTCTTCTTCTCCTTTGGTAATCTCCAACCAATCGGCCTCATCTTCTGCTACGAGATCATAGGCCGTCGTGTTTTGCCGTCACATCCACCACTTTATTACCGCCTTCACGTGGAAAAATAAACAGTATCGGGCATCACGTCCAGTACCACATCCGCAGCACTTTGCTTCAAGTTGATTTTTTCCGAGGCACCATTCGCATTAATCCAGCACATACGTCTGCCGATCCTCACCAAGTTTATTTTTCCGTCACTTTTAATTTCAGGTCATTGCCATCTTGCACAATAGAGAGCTATTTCCTTCTTGCGGCGAAGAAGCCACCCAGTTTGTTTGATTCGTTGTGATGCTCACCGTCTTTTTCGTCCAATCCTTTCGCAAACGTCAGGTTATTTTCCGACAAGACCAGGGTCGGTTCTTCAAATATGTCTTCTTTTGCGCACGAAGTGACCATTACCACCATACCTCGAAAAATGGAGCGTAAGATTCGTTAATTTGCATAATTTATAGTATTATTTGATTGTCATACAGCATAGAGTGCCAGGCTAAGTTTTCACTTTACTGACACTAATAAGTTTATTATTTCGTTCGCAGTCTTTATTGCGAGTAGAAAATCGTCTCTATCCGTTGCGTTATGTTCCGAATGAAGCAAAGCGGATCAAAGAAACACTTTATGGCATAATGGAGCAAAAAGGTAAGGTTACGCGGTTTAGATAGCTCTCACTACCACCTTTTGTTGAGCAAAGCTAAACATAAAATTTCAAACAAAAGAGTTTTCAGAACTATTTAATACCATCTCACGCCAATTCTTACCAAAAGGAAGAAATCTTCCTCACGATATATTTCTTGAGCTAAATCTACGAAGGGACGCCTTTATCGCCCTTCTTTATTCGCTCATCATTCCATCAAAACAACTTATCTATATCAATAGATACGCCCTAGCATTACATTGATACCATCAGTCAGCGGGACTATTCAGATAATAATATTTCGGACGATAATTAAAGAGGTTATCCAAAGCCAAGGTTACCTTCACACCTTTCTTGAATTGTCCGGCTGCCGAAAAATTTCCAAAGCGTATAACCGATATTCTATGTCACGCATACCTTTCGACACATCATAATAGTCGATATATTCCGGATTAGTTACACCCGAAAGATAGCGGCCATCGATGCCAAGGGTCATGCCAAAAGTTTTTGATGAAAGCGGTGCTCCCAATCAGCGTGCACCATCAGCAGAGTGCTTGCGAGCAGATATATATAGTGCGACATTCGATCACAGCCTTATTGCGTGGAGGTTCTCGGCCGTCAGCGTGTAAGCAAAAGGGCTGACAGACCGTTGCGCCAATGTCCTTGCACTGCCGCCCATACCGATCACGAGAATGAGCGGCCAGATTGATATATAGAGAGGTGGGGAATAGGGTCCGTGAGGGTTCGCTGAGATGAGTACACCGGTTGCGATCTTAGTAGTAATGTAGTTATAGTAGCCATTCAGCGTAAGTTGTAACCACCCTTTGCATACTCAGCTGAGAGATTCAAGTTGTGGCTCACTTCTGCCTTCAAGTTCGGATCGCCCACGACTATCCAAATACCAGCCATATCATACTCGTAATACTTTCCTTTAGCGTTGGTGCGCGAAAGCCCATGCTATAACCCAAACGCAGGTTCATATGAGCGAGCGGCTCATAGCGCGAGACTCACTTTCGGCGTCATTCGTGAGAAGTGGTGATCCGAAAAAATAGTCATAGCGAAGCGCGCCAACCAGTTCCAAATTTTGTAGGATGTTCCAATCATATTGCGCGAAAGCATCAAAAGCGTTCTGTTCGCGCGTTTTTCCTTCTAGTTTCTTATAAGAGATAGTCGTGCAAGTAATCAGCCCCGAGGTGTCAACACATCGTTTGCGCCGAAGCGAAGATTATACACAAGACGCAGCGAATTTTGCAATATCTGAGTAATGTCTGACGTCAGCCTTTGTCAAGCGACGATACTCTGATTTTATCATATTGATCAAAAGCATAGGAAGCCTCCCAATTAGCCCGCTCATTTTGCTTCCACAAAGCCTGCAAGCCGCCGGAGAAGCCGCGGTAGCGTTCCGGCGTATCCTGAGTGCGCACCAGTTGGCGGAAGAAATAGCCGGCCCGCCCCTTGAGTTGCCAATTTTCCGTAGGTCGATACGTCAATTGCTCTTTTGAAATCCCACGACTTATTACCATAAATCGTTGTAATGACGCGCGTCAAAGGTGCCGGCCCATTATTGACCATAGTTGTCTCACCCGAAAACGATTTACGGTAAAGAGATTATCCCAGCGCTTACCGCCGTTTTTGCAAAGAGAGACCATAGCGCTGCTCGTTGTGCTTCGCCCAGCGTCCATTAAGGTTCAGCGCAAACGGCTTGCGCTTGTTTTTAGTGATGATATTGATCACACCGCCGCTGGCATTCGAGCCATAGAGCGCCGATGCAGCTCCTTTACGATTTCTATGTGGTCTACGCTGTCAAGCGTCAGGCGCGAGAAGTCCACGTCGTCCATCGCTCTCCGGCCAAGCGCTCACCATCTACCAGGATCAGCAGACTCTGCCCGCTGAAGCCGCAGAAGTTCGCGCATCTGCTGGTTCATCGCAGGGCACTCTACGCCCGGCATCCGCTGTTGGAGTAAGTCGCGCAAATCTGTTGCATCCGTTTTAGCAATGTCTTTCGCAGAAATCACACTGGTCAACACCGGCGATTTCATCAACAATTTTAGCGTTCGTGTTCCTGTTATGACTACTTGATTTAGTTCACCATCGTCCTTTATAGAGTCACGCTTGCTTTTGTCCGAAAGCTAAGAGCGGACAAGCAAGGAATAAGAATATCGCTAACTTAGAGCTTTTCATTGTGTAGATGTCACAATAATTAATAGGATATTTATAGCGAATGGTCAAGTTGCATTTCTTGCCGTCCGCGCCGATATAGTTTTTCCAATTGAGAGCGGCATAAAGGCCGTTCTTCAATCGCAAGATGAAGACGTGCTTATTATGAGTAAAAAGCCGGCGGCATCGGTGGAATCTCCAGACGGAGCCAACTTGAAAGTACTGTATTCGCTTTTATACCCTGACAACCAATCAATTCTTTGAGCATCTGGCTTTGATCTACCCGTACGGCGTTCTCCGTCCATTCATCTTCAGTAAACGTAGCGACCCAGAAAGTCGCCACTATTTTTCCGGCAATTGGCTCAGATCGTTGTAGTTCGTCTCCAGCACCGCCCCGCCGTTCGTACGTACATTATCGCGATGCACGGCAAAGGTCAAGATGGCGGCTCTTGCTGCCGAGTCAGTAGGCGTAAAACTACGCTTTCGTTGCGCAATGCCCTGACCGAAAACATCAAAACCAATACGTATAGATTCCGTCTGCACATCGCCGCTGTCGCCGGTCGTCCAGGATGGGAAAGCGCGTAAAATGGGTTTTGTGCGTGGTGCAGCCCGACGCTATCGCCCGCCGCTTGCAGAGCCGCCAGCGAGTCTAAGTCTGCATAATACGATCCGTCCAACTGGAAGCGTCTACATAGAGCGTACGCAGGTGCCACTTTCACTGGTCGTTCGGCTCATCATAGATACCCCCCAAGATACCATTACAAGCTGTGAGCCCACAAAGGAGCGCACAGCCTGCAACGATACTGATATAGCGTAAGCTAAGCTTCATCTTTAATTAGTTTTGTTCTTTCGCCTGTATATTTTTGCTGTGATGGGGAAAGGCATTGAGCCCAACTTGAAGCCGTTTTTCAATCGTCAATTTGCCGTCTTCGGTCAGTTTGACCGTAATCTTAGCATTCTAAAGTCATACTCCTTATCCATCACCGTTTTGCCATCTTTCTTCGCCGTGAAGTGTGCTTTGAGGCCGTCGCCGCTATAATCACGAACGTATGCCTTGACGCTGATCAAGGGCGATGTTGCTGATTGTAAAACTGCTGAGCGTTAAGTCGCCCATCGGCGTGCCGTTATATTGCTCCTCAGGGACAGTCACATTGATCGTTCCATCACCATTTTTACAGCTACCTTATAAACAGCATCGGTCACGGTGTACGGACCAAAAGCGCTACCTACTATGTCGTCCGGTGCTTTGTAGTTGCCGGCAATGCTTGATGTGCTTTGGAGCCGGGCCATAGGGTCCAGTTGATCGTCGTACCGCCCATCAAAGCAGGAATCGTGAAGACTACGTTGCGCATAGAGCCTTGGTAAGAAGCCTCATATTCTTTTGCGCTGCCACCGGGGGCGGCAATTTTAATCTTACCCGTACCGGAAATGTTCTGACCTTGCATATCCAAGCTGAATAAGCCGTCGCCCCATTGCGGGTCTACGAAGCGGCAGAGGTATTTTTCGCCCGTCTTAAGCACGCGAATCTCAGCTTTGTCGCCGAAGTACTTGTTTTTGAAACGATGCTGTTCGTCACCGTGATGTAACCTACGTAGGTATGGAAGAGCGTCGTGTCGACTTGCTGTGCACCGGCGTTAAACTCTATGTTTTTGATTTCCGCAGCGGTGAACGTTACTTTGAACCATCGGTCTTGTTGATGGTTACGGATTGTCGCGAGGCCTTTTTGTCCGGCCAGAGCTATGCAGAGAAGTAAGAATAACTTTTCATTTCTTGATGAATTTGAAAGATTTTTGTTGCTGTTTTTACAATAAATATGCCTGCCGTAGTTGCCAAGCGATATGGTTGCGCGACCCTGCGCATCGGCGTTTTGCTTTGCCTATGATGCGGCCCGTGCTGTCATAGACAACGACCGGCGTGCCCGGCTGCAACTGTTCGCCACTCAGCGTTTCGCCAAAGGAGAAAATCGGCGTACCGAATGTGGTTTCTGCCGGATTGATGCCGTCTATAGGATCGGCAAACTCAAACGAGCGATAGTCTGCACAGGGATATTCTACTGTCCCTTGCGTCGTCGTGAGCACGAGTGATGTAGCTGAGAAAGATACGACGGGCTTTTTCGGCCAACTTAAAAATAAGTGGCTGCGCCGTTAGCGTCGACTACCTTCACATGATCTATTGCCCATGCGCCCAAAGAGGTGCAAAGGCCAAAAGCGTGCAGGCGAACAAGCGCACCACCCTACTCTTTTGTATGTAAATAACGTAATCATATAAATGTTTAAATAAAAACCGGGTGCAAAAAGTACGCACTCCGATCAAGCGAGTCAATACTCATTAATAAGATTTTGCAAACTAACTTTAACAGTACGGCAAGGCGGTCTTCGCCGATTTTTGCAGCTGATCCGGGAACAAATGCGCGTAAGGGTCGCGCACATTTTTTCGGCTCACACGACTCACCGGAAGCTCGAAAGAGCGTTTACATCGGCGCGCTTTTGCAGCCATCTGAGCCAACCAAAGCGGCCACGCACTGCCTTTTGCTTTCTTTTCTGCTGCTTTGTTTATGATTTGCCGGCATAACACCCATTTACGATGCCGCAGGCTAGGTTGTCTTTTGACACAAAGAGATTGCGCTTTTATTGACAACGCACTACTTCTTCACAGCTTTGCAAAAATCTCATTTATGGGGAGACACGAGTATCCGAAGTATTGCCCGCTACTACCTACTATTAGGTATGGAGACAACAAGGCAGTTGCTGTTTTTGCAAAAACTTATCAATGTATGAGGACAATGGCATCCTTATTGAGCGAGGGCAAACGGAGGTAAAAAGTACCTACTGATGAGGAATAAAAAGCAGGATAAAAATTATAAACAGCTTTGATTTAGTAGATTAGACGAATGTTTTCATTGCAGCACTCTCGTTTTTAAGTGCAATTGTCAGCCCATCTGTATCCGATCACGCATTTTAGCGACAGCGACTGTTCATACTCGCTTTAGTGTATAGGAGCAATTTCAGTCTATCACCCTAATTGGTGACGAAAAAGCAAGGTCTCATGCGTGCGATTACTCAAGAACGATTCAAATATCTTTTACAATTCATCGCCACGCAAGGACCTAGGGCCGCTAAAAAGGCAACATGCGGACGACGTGTGGCAGCATTTTTACCTTACGAAGCGCCAAACTATAAAAGCGCAAACGGCCCAAGACAAGCCGTCGGCACGCAAGTGGGGCGTTTATCATCACGACAACAAAAGTCTCACGCTCACGATGAAAAAGGGTTTCACCTCGATGAAAAAGGGTTTCACCTCACGATAAAAAGGTTTCACTCACGAGCGCAAGCGGCGCAGGGGCGATGTAGGGGCGAGCGAAGGCAACTACCGGCGCCTTCTGATCAAGCCATCGAAGGGAAAACGGGCCGGCCGATTGCTCGCAGTGGAGAGACGAGGCAATGCGCCGGCAACGATCAAAAAGCAGGCACCGGAAGTTGTCGGCGTCTGCTTCGATAACGCAAAGTTGAGGGTTCGCACCGCTGTGCTCCACTTATTTCGTAACAAGATAATGGATGTATTCCGTGGTTTGCGTGGCCTTGATTTTCCGTTCAGCTGAAGGGCGGTCGGCTTGAAGCGACTGTAAAGCTTGCTCAAACCGGCCGTAGCGCCCACGGCGCTCCGCTAACCTGCTGTAGTGTCGTCGAAGGTGAGCAAACCTTCGTTATCTATAACTCAAAATACGTAGCGCGCATTGGCGCGTTCGATCAAGTCGGCAAAAGCCTTGCGCACGTGGCGGCGCGAGCAATAGGCCGAGCGCCGATCCGCATAGTTGCGCATACCGGTCTTGCCGTGCAGCACCGGACTGTCGTTGCGGGCGATGGTTTCAAGACATGATAATTGGCAGCGTATTGCCTGCTGTTGTAAGGCTGGGTCAAACGGGTAGAGTATGTCCGTTTGCAAGCGGCCAATCAATTGGTTGGCGTCATTTTGAAACACACGCTGCGGACGCTCACTCAAGATGCACTCGACAGGCGTCATCGTAAGCGGACGCAAGGCCGAAGGTTTCAGTTTTTTTGAGAAAAGCTCCATAGACGGAAGCCGTGTTGGCCACACTGTCCATATTCTCCAAAAGGGTCGTCAAGAGGAAATAAAACTCCCTTTGGTGATCATTCTCGTGCGCAGCCACGCATCGATCTGCCGGCGGATGGCATCGCAGCGTCGGCCGTTGGCATCGCTGAAGTAGATTCTTTGCACAGCGTCATTAGTAGTCCCCCGGGGCAAAAATGGCGCGAGACAAAAGCCCTCTACAGGTGGGAGATCTTCGAGAAAACGACAGACGACCGCCCCTCGCTCCGGGAGGGCGGTCGTCGTGAGCACCGGAATGTGGTCCTTCAAACCCAAAAAGGTAGTGGATCACAAGTGCCAATATAATGCTGATTGAGTACGAAGCCGTAAAACTGCCAATCGTTGGCCGTCACGCTGCAACCTTTGCAACTTATAAAAAGCGGCCGACGGCGCCGGTTCCGGCAAAGAGGTCGCAAAGGTGCCACTCGTGCTACCTCACCGGCGATGGAGGTGATGCATTGGTCGATAAAGGGTACAATGTACGCTTTGGAACCAATGTAATTCATCTTCGTAGGCGGACGACGTAAAGGGTTATGGCGCTGAAACCGGCCCTAAACGGGCCGATCTCGAAGCGCTTTTGGGGTTAGAAAATAAACTTCAAGACATCATTGAACAAAGGCGTAGGCCATCAAGCCCAAGAGGATGAAGATGCCGATTTTTCGGCGTTTTCCATAAACTTGTCGCTCGGCTTGCGGCGCGTGATCACCTCGTAGAGGAGGAAGAAGGCGTGGCCGCCATCGAGTGCGGGAATCGGCAGGGATATTCATAAACGCCAACATCAGCGAGATGAAGGCCGTCAGTTCCCAGAAACGCTCCCCAAACCCACGTGGTGGGGAAGAGTGAACCGATCGTACCAAAACTACCAATGCTCTTGGCGCCATCTTTCGTGAAGATGTACTTCAAATCGGCAACGTAGCCTTTTAAGACGTGCCATCCGTGAGAAGAATCCGGCAGGGAAGGCTGAGAAGAAGGTATAGTTCTTCGTAATGGTCTTGTAGTTCTTAAACGGACTATAGTGGGAAATGCCCTAAAGCATACTCCGGCGTCAGCCGGAAGCGCAAGGTATCGCGCACGCCGGTTGTTGCTCGCGCCACAACGAGCGTCACTTGGCGCAAACGGAGAGAGTCGGCGGGCTTTTTAGCCGCCAAGATATTTTCCATCGCGACGCGAATGTCGGTATTCATTCCACGTTGTGCAAGGCGCACCATTGTAGAAACCAAACTATCGCCTACGCGCACACCGGCTTTAGCGGCCGGACTGCCGGCGGAAAGACTGTCGACTACGGCAACGGATAAGGGCAACAGGAAGGGCGGCTCTTCTTTCATCATTTGAATCATGTTGATCTCACCCGGCAGGGAGAGGGTCACTTCCTTGCCTTGACGCAATACGGTGACGCTGCGCGCTTCACTGATGCCGCGATAGACGTCGCCCATGCTTTCATTGGAATCAAAACGATCGAAAGTGGTCTTGTCGGTACGGAGGGGATGTCGCCATTTTGGAATCCGAACCGGCGGGCACGCTCATTGAAAGGCAAAACCTTGGTCTATGTTGCGCATCGGCACGTAGGTATCGCCCCAAGTAAAAGAGTATCATTGCATAGATAAAAAGGGCGAGAATGAAATTGACGAACACGCCGGCCAGCATCACTATCAGACGCTGCCAAGCGGGCTTTGCGCGAAACTCCCACGACTGTACGGGTTGCTGCATCTGCTCCTTGTCCATCGACTCATCAATCATACCGGCTATTTTTACGTAGCCGCCAAGCGGCAACCAACCGAGTACGTAGGTAGTATCGCTCTTCTTTGGCTTAAACTTAAACAAGCTGAACCAGGGTCAAAGAAGAGAGCAAACTTTCCACGCGGATCTTGAACAAACGGGCCGCCAAGAAATGGCCGCCTTCGTGGAGGAAGATCAGAATGGAGAAACACAATATTAATTGTAGTGCGCGAATCAAAAATGCTTCCATCGAGTTTTCTTTTTGTTTTTATGTATTGGAAATAAGTGAAGCGGCTATGCGGCGCGCTTCGCTGTCTGTTTCAAAATAATCGTCTAAAGTGGGGGTATTTATAAAATGTGTGCGTGCCATTGTCTCATCGATGATCTCCGCCATCTGTGGAAAGGCGATGCGCCCCTCGCGAAAGGCGAGATTAACCACCTATTAGCGGCATTCAGTACGCAAGGCGCATTGCCACCACGATTCACGGCGGCATAAGCTAAGCGAAGACAAGGGAAACGCTCCATATCGGGCCGCTCAAAATGAAGGCTGCCCAAGCGAAAGAGGTCCATTCGCTCACCGGAAATAGGCAGGCGGCGCGGATAACTAAAGGCATAGCTGATGGGTAAGTGCATATCGGGCAAGCCCATCTGAGCAATGACGGCGCCATCTGCATAGCGCACGGCAGAATGGATGATGCTCCGGATGAACAACGATCTCGATGGCTTCAGGCTGCACGCCAAGAGCCATTTTGCTTCGATCATCTCAAAGCCTTTATTCATCATGGAGGCGGAGTCGATCGTAATCTTTGCGCCCATTACCCAATTAGGGTGCTTGAGGGCTTGGGCGGCCGTGACGTGGGCCAAAGCGGCTGCATCCATTTGGCGGAAAGGACCGCCGGAAGCCGTAAGAAGCAGGGCTTCAACAGGATTAGTCGCCACTACCCGTTAGGCATTGGAAGATGGCCGAATGTTCGCTATCGACAGGAAGCAACGGGCATTTATTTTCCAAAAGCCAAGCGGGTGATAATCTCACCGGCCATGAGCGTCTCCTTGTTGGCTAAAGCTATCGCCTTGCCGGCTTTCAGGGCTGCAACCGTAGGCCTGCAAGCCGGAAAAAGCCGACCATCGCGGTCAAGACAATATCGATCGGACTTTGCGGTAACGACTTCGCAAATGGTATCGGCACCGGCATAAACCTTGATGGGCAGATCGGCCAAGACTCACTGACGTAATCGTATTTGTCGGCGTTGGCTATCACGACGCTATCGGGCACGAACTCGCGAGCCTGCCGAATAAGCAGATCGGCATTGTCGTTGGCCGTAAGCAGATAGGGCTTCGAAGAGATCGCTGTGGGCGCGAATAATATCTAAGGCCTGCGTCCCAATTGAACCGGTAGAACCGAGTAAGGCTATTTTTCTCATCGCTTTATACGTTCAAACCAAAGAGTCCTTCGGGCAATCGGAGTTGCAAGATGCGTTCTTTTAAATCAAAATGAAGCAGAAAATCGTCGTGATAAGGCAGAAGTAATACGCGATCTTCGGCATTCACGACGGTCAATAAGATATTGGCCGACAGAATCATCAACGGCACTGACTACGCCCAAACTATGCCCTTCGGCATCTTGAACTTGAAAAACCGGCCAAGGCGCGATAGGAAGGCGAGGCCTTCGCTTTCGTCGAGTTCGGGAATAAATTCTTTGGGATAATATACTCTCGCGCCGACAAGATGGCGGGCCGAAGCCTCATCAGGAGCTTCCACGAATTTGAAAAGGGCGTCTTCGGCGCCTTTGAGCGGTATTCTTCCCACTCAAAAGGAACGGGTAGACCATCAAGCTCGAGAAAAGAGAAAAAGCGGAATCGCCACGATCAAAGACGTCGTCGGTAAAATGGCAAACGACTTCGCCATTTATGCCATGCAACTTCGTGATCTTGCCGATCAGCACCAGGTCATCAGCGTTTATCATACTAATCTATGCGTTTAATCACGGCGCCGAGTGCGCTCAAAACGTTCTTCGATGCGCTCATAACCGCGATCGATTTGCTCAATATTATCTATGATGCTCTGTACCTTCAGCGCTCAAAGCGGCAATGAGCAAAGCGATGCCGGCACGAATGTCGGGCGACGTCATTCGGCGGGCTTTGCAACTTGAGTGCGTGGTTATGCCCAACGACGACAGCGCGGTGGGGATCGCACAGAATAATTTGGGCACCCATATCAATCAACTTATCGACGAAGAATAATCGACTTTCAAACATCTTCTGATGGAAGAGTACCGTGCCCTTCGCTTCGTGTAGCTACGACAAATCGAGACGCTGAGCAAGTCGGGCGTCAAGCCGGGCCAAGGTGCATCGGCCATCGTCGGGAAAGACCATCAATAAAGGTCTCAGAAGCGTAATGAGGCTGCGCCGGAATAAAGAGGTCGTCGCCTTGGCGCTCGATGCGAAACGCCCTAAGCGCCGGAAGGTGTCGGGAATGAGGCCTAAATCGTCGTACTGAAACCTGCTTTTATCGTAATGCCATCGCCGGCCAAAGCCGCCATACCGATGAAAGAGCCGATCTCAATCATATCGGGAAGAATGCGCTGCTCAGCGGCGCTGCAAACGACTTACGCCTTCGATCGTCAACAGGTTGGAGCCAAGTCCGAAATCTTTACCCCATTTTATTGAGGAGTTTACAGCTGCTGGATGTAGGGCTCACAGGCCGCATTATATATTGTCGTCGTCCCTTGTGCCAATACGGCCGCCATAATAATGTTAGCTGTACCCGTGATGCTGGCCTCATCGAGGCATATAGGTACATCATCAAGGCTTTGGCCTCAATGGTGAACACACCGGCCTTCTCATCGAAAAACGAAGTCTGCTCCTAAATGGCGAAAGCTAAGAAATGGGTATCCAACCGACGGCGACCGATTTTATCGCCACCAGGCTTTGCCATCGAAGCTCGACCAGCGCGCCAGAGCGGACCCATCAACAAAACGGAGCTCGCGCAACTGCGTGCAGCGCCGGAGGAATTCATCGCTATGCAGATAATTCAAATCAACGTGGTCGGCACAGAAGGTGTAATCGCCCGCCCCGTTTTTCGTAACGCCAACGCCCATATCTGCAATGAGGCAGAATGAGATTGACGTCTAATATATCGGGAATGTTAGTAAGGCGCACAGGCTCAGCAGTGAGCAAGGTGACGCAATTACTTCTAGCGCCTCATTTTTGGCGCCTTGCGGCTCAATAACACCCTTCAGGCGGTGACCGCCTTCAATGACGAAAAGATGCCATAATCAGAATAGATTAGATGGTGATTTGACCGTCCGTGTAAGAAGACAAATCGTGGGCCACCTTATCGTCTGTGGCGTTATCGCTCTTCCACGATGCCAAGTTGCGTTTCATTCGGTTGGCCACTGAGAGTAAAAGTGATCGCGCTCTGTGCCGGCGGGCATATCGCGCAACTTTTCGTAGCACGCTCAGCAAACGCCCATAATGGCGATAACGGATTCGCCCTGCGGATACCCAGCGCTGCGGGTGCATACCGGGTTCAAAGTGGCGAATTCTCACAGGAAAATCGATATCTAATTGGTAATTGGTCAGATAAGCCAAATGATCCCAAATCTTATGTGCGACGTCTTGCGTGCGTTGCCCTCGGATCATTCTTTCCATATAAAAGCGAGACGTTCGGCATAATCCTGGCGCTTCGCGCGGTCTTGAATCGTCGACATACTCGGCCATTCAGCACCGAAGACGGCCATATTCCGGCAATTTCAGTTTTCCTTCGTTCGTATTGTAATGCATAAATGCAGAAGAATTTCTATTGATTCGACAAGCGCCGACGCAATAAGGCCGACGACGCAAAATAAAGAGGTGGCCTACAACAGATTCTTGGGCTTCTGGGCCACAAATTGCTTTTAAATAGAAAGGCTCAAAATAGGCTACATCTTCATAACTCTCTGTTGCCACCGCCTTCTCGGCCAGTGGAAACATATATTTAACCAGCGGAACGATGCCCTCAATAAAAGTGAGCGTGGGGTGGTTGATGACGCCTTTGCATTTCTGAGCGCCGTTGCCAAAAAGAAATAGACAGGGCGCTCATGGGTGGGCAGCAAAGGACTCGGGCGTGATAATTTGTGCACTCGTCGGCTCAACGGTCTGAAGTGCACGATCGTAGAGGCAGCAATAAACTTCCATTCGCCGCGCGTCGATCATCGGGCATAAGAGTGCGTCGTCTTCCAACTCGTGACGGAGTAAGATGGGCACAGAAAAGCAATGCCACTGTCGGCACTGAAATCAGTTGCAACCCACGAGCATAGCAAAACGCCCTTAGCCGAAGAAACGCCAATGCGCAAGCCGGTATAAGACCCTGGTCCTTTGCTCACGGCAACGGCGTCAGTGGGGATAGCATATGCTATCGGCGAAACTAATCGCATCGCGAACGAATGGGGCTAAGATACGAGCGTGTTCGGGACCCTCTCGATTTTTCGTCCGCATAGATGCAGGCACCATCTAGGGAAAGGGCAACAGAACAAACATCTGTCGAGGTTTCATTATGTAGAATGCAAGACATTGCGCTTAACCTTCTTTATATAATGGTGCAAAGATAGAGAAATAAAATAATTTTCTGACAATCAAAGCCGGATGTCCCCATCTCCGGGAGGAAAGGACCACTCTCACTCGCGCAAATTTCATACTGCCTTCACCTCGTAAATAAGCGGCAACAACCTCCTACCTCCTCTGTTTACCCTCTACCCAACCCCAAGATTTTTCTACCAATAGCCGCGTCAATTACACCTCCCCCTGTCGCCTTAGCTTCGATTGCCAAAACAAAAATGACCTCATCAAAAAGTCCCCTATTCCTTTGGTCGAATCAAAACTCGCCGTATATTTGCACCCGCAAAACGCAAGCCCAGATGGCGGAATCGGTAGACGCGCTGGTCTCAAACACCAGTGGAGCAATCCATCCCGGTTCGACCCGGGTCTGGGTACAATTTAGTCCTTTACAAGTACATACTTGTGAAGGGGATTTTTCGTATCTCCACAAAAGTGTAATCTCCATTCCAGACCATCAGTATCAACAATTGGCGCATAGTTCTTTTTCAGCCCGACAATTGCGAGCAATCAAATGTCACAGCTTTCTAGCATCGCACGTTAAAGTGAAATTTTTAAGGGAGAAAATCGATTAGAATCAAAACTTTTAGCGTAAATTTGAGCAGGAATCAATACATCCGAAAAACGTGCCTCATTAGCCCTGCGTATGCATCATTGAAGGCAGCAAGTCCTTTGATTTTGTGGTACAAAAGTATCTGTGAACCTTATGCTTTTATGTACATGATTCTTTTCGACAAGTTGAACTAATAACCACCATTGTATTCTTTACAGTTGGAGTCACTGGAACAACGAGACATCTAATAAAACTCGCCTCATTAAACTTTAACTAATATGAAACGACATTTAAAGGCCAGCGTGAAAAATCTTTATAGCAGATGGTCTCTGATGTGTCTGCTTCACCATTGGCAATGCGTATGCGCAGAGCGAGTACAACCCTTTATGGCTGTATGGCTTCGGATAAGCACGGTGCGGGCTTGTTCTCCTACAACAGCAAAACCAGGCTGTACACCGATAAAAGCTGGAAAACGGCCTTAAGGCATTGGGTGGAGGAACCTTGGCTGAACATAAGTTCTTCTCCATCAATGCCGACGATCCGCAAAAATCGAAGACTGTATATTTATGATGCAGACACTTGGGAATGTTGGACGACAATCCGGTAGAGAACCCTGCCGTAGATCTTACCTACGACCCTGTCTCAAAGAAAAGTCTACGGTTGTTTTACGAAAGGTCAAACTGTTGTGCTGCGGTACGATAGACGAAAAGATGGTAAACAGCAGACTATTGCCAATATGGATGTGCTTCCTTCGGCATTGTTCTGTGACCGAGAAGGACAGCTTATGATCATTGGGCAAGACGGCATTCTCTATAAATTAGACAAACAGACGGCTAAAACGGAGAAAAGTAGGCGAAACCGGCATTATGCCCTTCTTTTGTACAGTCGGCAACAGTCGATCCTAATACCGGCAAGTGCTTTTGGACGTCTATGACGCAAGAGGGTTCAGGCCTACAAGAGGTGGATCTCTACGGGTAAGGCGAAGCAAATATATGCCTTTGAAAATGTAGAAGAAATCGTAGGTCTTTTGATCCCAATTGTAGCCAAAGTTACGGCCCCTGCAATGGTGAGACGACATTGAGCCGTGCTCAGCTGTGGTTCGCTTACTGGAAAAAGTCGTTTTCATATGCCATCAAAGACCAAAGGAGGGCTGCCATGAGCGGGTAAGCTTGCCTATAAACTGATGGTAAACGATAAAGTGTATGAAGGGAAGGCTGTTGCAGGCCCGCAGGTTGTTATAGATATGACGCTCACCGAAGGAAACAAAAAGTTGGTGCTCATACGACCAATGCTGCCGGCGAAGAAAGCGACCGAGCCGTAAAGGTGATGTGGGCCGGACAAGATGCCCCCGCTGCTGTAACAGGCGTAAAACTACATAGGAAACTCCGGAACGAGTAAGACTCTCCTGGAACGCTTCAACAGAAGGTAAACATAAAGGCTATGTTGACCCGTCTACAATTACATACAAAATTGTGCGTTATCCCGATCAAGTAACGTTGCAAGAAAACTTAAAGGAAACGACGCTCACTGACAACATCGCGCCAACAGAACTTGTGAAATATTGGTATACCATTATGCCGACAACTAACGGCAAAGCAGGAGAAGAAACGCAATCCAACAAGGTGATTATGGGGCCAAAGCTATGAAACTCTTACAAAGAATCATTTACGACTCAAGAAAGTTTGAAAAATATACCGTAGAAGACTGCAATAGGATGGGATCTATGGGGCTACAATATATATGGTAACTATGTAGAATATTCCGGTATTAAAAAGGAGATGACTGGCTCATCTCGCCACCGATGAAAATGAAAAGCAGGGGCTACTAGTAAACTCGTTCAATGTTCGATGCCTTTCAGCAAATGTACATCAATTGTCTGTATTTGCCGGCGGTTTGCCCGACACGGAAAGTATGAGGCAACAACTGGTGCCGACGACCGAGTTCAAGACAGACTTTATGGACAAACTGGTAGAGCAGAAGTTTATGGTGGATAATGACGGAGACCACTGTTCGGTTTCCATACGACAGGGGAGCTTGGAGCGCCCGTCACGCTCAATCAGATTTGTGTGGAAAGAATATCATCGATTGATGCGCCTGCTTCCGTATCTGACCTGAAGCTTGTTGCCGGAGAAAGGGAGCACAGAAAAGTCTTCGTGATCGTTCAAGGCTCCGGTAAAAACGATTGGCGGCAGTCAACTCACAGCTTCTAGACCGCGTGGAATTGTTCCGCCTAACGGAGAATGGCGAAAAGAAAATTACATACCTTCACAAGCGTCAAGCCACGGCGCCTCCTTGGGTTTACGGATAATGAGCCGGCACTCAAGGAAAACACTTATCGGGTAGTTGCCCATAACACGAAGAAGCAGGCGATGATATTACCGCGACGGTGTGCGTAGGCCAGGATGTTCCGGAAAAAGTTTCCAACATACGATTGAAAGAAGTAGGAAAATGCCATTGTAGAAGTATCGTGGAATGCTCCCACTAAAGGTGTGCACGATGGGTATATAGATGTCTCGAAGCTCACCCTATCACGTAAAAGCGCAATGGTTCGCTTCTTGTTGGGGAAAGCCAGCATCTTCTCTTCACGTGACTGACAGTATAAACGACTTGGGCGAAGACCAGTTCTTCGTGGGCTATGAAGTCGTTGCTTTATCAGAAGCCGGGATGGGCCAAGGTGTTATTTCTCCATTCCTGACTGTAGAACTCCTTATGACGTCCCGTTTAAGGAATCTTTTGTCAATGGTAAAGGTGCAAAAGGCTGAAACAACGCAGATAAGGAAGGCGTGAGTTGGTCTGCCCATGTGACCAGTGCCGAGGATTCTCAAGATGGCGACAAGGGCATCATCTCACTTGTACCCTATGCGGATAATGGAAAGACAGAGCTTTTTGTCACCAAAAGATTGCTATTGGCAAGGCGGTTCATCCAAAAACTTTTCGTTCTGGTTGCGCCATACAGCTGTGACGAGTCTTTGAAGGTAGTCATTTATTCTGCCGATGCGGGAAGAAGACATCAGATGAGAGAAATCAAACTCAATGAGAACCTGACGGGTGGCAGAATTATGTGATAGATTTGCAGGAGAATATCGCAACGAGAGTTTTATACAAATAGGCCTTCAAGCATTTAACTTGCCGGTTAGGAGCAAGATGAGATATGGACAACTTATCGGTGTTTGATGATCTCAGAGCGCAACCTTGGCATTACTAGATAAACGTCCCGCAACGCGTTCGTGTGAGGCGAGCAAGGCGAGTTGTGATTACAGTGTCAAATCAGGGAACAGAGAAAAATCGATGCCTTTACCGTAGAAGTTATATGATAAGGACAACAAAGCTGATTGCTTCTTCAAATGGCGCAGAATAGAACCGGAGGGAACACAAAGGTAAAACCTAATAGTCGTCATACCGCAGGCTAAGGATCTCTATGAAAATGACGGTGACAGCCGTTGTGAATTGTCAAGGCGATCAAAACTTATCCAACAACAGCAAGACGGGCAGTTTGCAGTTGCGCCTTATCTCATCCGGCTCCTGAGCGACCGGTGATGAAAAAGCGGCACCAATGTCAAACTCTGTGGAAAGCCCTGACGTACCTAAACCTTGTGCAAAACTACCTTTGAATCGTTTGAGGACTATCCATCATTCACGGTCTCGGATCTTGGAGAATGGGAGTATGATGAGACTGCTGATGCAAAAGAATACGATGCAGTTCCGTACTTCGATGGAAGGATTGGATAGACTATGAGACTGCGCTGACTGATGACTTTTCAGCTGAATGATCTCGCAGATTATGGGAACGAAGATGAGGGCTGGAGAGTGCGTCAGGCAGAAAAATACTGATTTCCGTCTACTCGTTCAGGAGGAGGAGACGACGACTGGCTTATCTCTCCGGAACTTACCACTGAGGCCCAAACCATTTCTGTATGTGCGAAGAGCCTCAACTACGAAAAGGAGTGGACTTGAATCTATGGAAATTCTCTACCCGAAACTGATAAGCAGGCAGAGGTTTCAAGTCGTTGAAGCAAGTGAGCGAGATCCCCACGCAGTGGACGGAATACAAGTTCGACCTGCCTAGGGCGCGAAATCTTTGCCATTCACTCTAAAAGGCCAACAGTGCACTTATGATTGACAAAGTATTAGATACGTAAAGGCTGGGACGCATAAGTAACGCTTGACCTGCAAGGATACAATATATATCGTGATGGGAGAAGCGCAACGCAGGCGCTGCTTAGTGCCCCTTACGCTGTTGACAACAACATTTGATGAAGATAGACGTACAACTATTTCGTCACAGCAGTATACGCACAAGGCGAATCAGACTTCTCCAATGTCTACCAGCAATCTGCCACTCTTCTATAGAAAACATTGCCGACGGAGCACACTCCGTCAACGTCAGATCGGCGGACGGACGGATTATCGTGAAAGGTCTCAATGGGCAGCAAGTAAGCCTTTTATACGCTTTTTCGGGCACGAAAACTATACAGACTTCGGGCGAAGCTCGCCCTACAAGTTACGGCCGGCGTTTATATCGTCAGGATAGATCAATCATCGTATAAAGTGATCATGATAGATTCCAATGCAAGCGGAGGCCAGCGTGTGCACTAAAGTGGACAAACTACCACAGCAATATATCGGCTATGTCCCACTTAGCGCTACCTACTAGACGATGCGAATGCTCCTTTATGAGAGCATTCTGTCTATAGATATTGAGTTTGACAGATATCTTTCGTTTATCAGTCACCTGTAGTTTGCTTATCAGTCACTCTATCAGACACTTTTAACGTATTAATACCCTTCTTTGTTTATTGCATATCAGTGCAGATATAATCGGGTTAAATCTCCTGATACGCACCATTATGAGCAGGATATGCCGTTTGAGGTGCCGAAGGGTGGGTATGGACAGCAGTGGGAGTGATATGACCACTCAGTAGCATACTATGGTATTAGTGAATCTGCAAAAAGACATTGGTGGAGGTACAAATGACGGATAACAGACAAGGAGATGAGACATTGTTACTGCCATTTACTGAAATATAGAGCCAAAGCTTATTTATTGAAGAGACTGAGTTATATCCTGCTCGGTACGTGTGCTACTGCAATGTTGGACCATCATATCTGGTAGGTTGAATCTAACTTGCCAGCAACTACTATGTTTCAAACTAGTGTACATCAGTGAAAAATTCTAACAAGATATGTCAAATGTATTCTTTCGGGTCTGGTTATTATTGTAAATACATTGAATTAAAGTTCTATCTGGATGGTGGAGCATAGCCAAATGTCAATGAGAAAACAGTTTCTGGTAACCCTAAATATACCTCTTCCTCTCCTCTTGCCGAACAACAACGCATTGTGCGCAGAGCTAGAGCATTGGCTTGCTCTAATTGATACTATGAGACAGAGTAAAGAGGGCTTAGCAGGACTGCTGTCAAGCAGGTAAAAGCAAAATCCTTGACCTCACATTTCATGCAAACTGCGTGCCCATAAGACCCGAATGATGAGCTAGCATCAGAACTACTCAAGCGTATCAATCCGGCACAGATACCTTGCGATAACGGGCATAGTAGGAAGGTTTGCTTCAAAGCTGGGCGGTGAAAGGAAAGAATATTTTTACAAATCTATGAAAATCTACATACGCTCACGAATGAAAAATTTCAGTATATTGATATTGATTCATTGATAATAAACAGCGCAAATAATCAGTGAGTTAAAACAATAAAACGGTAAATGCACCAAGTAGCCAATCGTTACACACAAAAGAATGATGTTGTCGATGGTTCGTCCGTATTTACGTAATATTGCTAAGGTTACTAATGATAATTGTATAGCATCAACAGGATGATATGTAGCTCTATTCCCCAAATTCTCCATCCTGACTATTGCTATTATCTTATAGATTTCTGATAATGTAGTAAATGGATTAAACCAATTTGCAAAAGGTGACAATTCACCTTCTATAAATAAAGGCAGGTTGATGAATGGCTGATTTCGTTACCTCTCTTGCTGAACAAAAGCGTATAGTTCAGAAAATAGAAGAATTGTTTTCATTACTTGATTGTAAGGGGAAAGCTTTTGCAGGCATAGTCTTATCGGACTATGCCTGCAAAGTGATTACCAATTTACAACCTTATCTACAATCTTTTGTTGCTCGCTCGCAGTTCTGCGTGAGATAGATGCGAGTGGTCTCTGTCTTTTATGCCCCATAAGGTCGGCTAATAGCGCAAGGTCAGTGAAACGGTCGAGGAAATTCTTTGCAAAGCGGTGGCGAAAAGAATGTGGATAAACCACATCACGATTGATGCCATACTTTTCAGCAAAATGTTTAAGCTGTTGAGATACCACGTGTTGTGATTCGATTGCCAAAGCGATTGAGGAATCATATACCCCGAACTTAATCCCTCTTCAATCCACTTGTTTGCTTCTGTCCGTAAAATTTTAGGAATATACAAACGCCTTATCTTTGCCACCTTTACTATAAAGATCGAGACATCTTACTTGTACATGTTTCAGCTTTTAATTTGCAACACCACTGACACGTGCGCCGTTGCTGCTATAAACCATATTGTGAAGTACCATTCATCAAAGCCATCAGACTTAGCTTGGTCTTCAAGAACTTATAGATCAGCATCACTTATCACATTTTCCAAGAAGTTCTTTGTTGCTACGTCTACAAACTTCACTTTCAGTTTGTCTTGCTTCGAGTACTCCAAGAACTTATTAATAGCCTGCAAGCGTAGATTAACTGTTTGCGGCTTAAAATTCTCTGCAAGGAATCCTTTGTATGCTAAAAGGTTCTTTTATTCCTTCCCTGTAATGTTCAAAGAAGTAGTTCACTGTCCATACATACGATGTGATGGTGTTTGGTGCCAAATTAGTTTTGGCAAGATGTTTCTGAAATGTTGTTACCATATTACATTGATTTATAATGAATAAGTAACAATATAATAAAGCATACCGGGCATTATACGCAGTTGCTCAAAGGATGGGCTATAGCATTTTCGAAGATATTATAGAATATGAGCAACCAACAGGCTATATTGTTAGCTCTACGAACTATGATGATAGCTACCTAACTCCAGTTCTAACAGCAGGTAAATCATTTTTAATGTAAACTAACAGATGAAGAAAAAGTATATATTCTAAATTACCTTGTATTATCTTCGATGATTTTTACAACTGCCTCAAAATTAGTAACTTTCCTTTTCAAGGTTAAGTCTTCTGCAATGAAGATTTTTGCAGGTAAACCAAAAACATATCAATCAAATGATGTTGCTGCATTTATGAGCATCACACAACTAATTGGTGATACTCATAAACGTTATTGAGTTCAGAAATACTCTAAACTACCACACTCCTATCCCTCCCAAGGAAGAACAGAAAGCGGATAGTTACAGCAATAGACAAATTATTTGCTAAAAAGCAATCGAGGAGAACTTATAAACTCTCCTTGATTACATCAAGTATATTGAATATCGATTTAATTGTTTCTACGATTCTTATCTGCTCATATATATGGTGGCAAAGGGACGGAAATAGCCTTGAATAACTATTCAAGTGAGGTATTGCAGACCCCACTTTATTCTCTTTAATGCCTTTCTATGTAGGTTTATTACATTGAGAATATATTCCTCATGTGACATTCTGGTCTATATCCAACAGCTTAAATGTACTTCCTTGATAGCCATCTATCGGGGCTTTGAAGATTTTCGGCCTGAGTTTTTCGCCATATCTACTAAAAATCATATAGGAATTAGCTGTTACAAACTTACCGCTATCAATGACTTTCCTGCAGAAGTCCCTCTTAAATGCTTTTACATCTAGATTTCACCAAAGCGAGTACTGTCCAGCTTGTATTCCATCTTTTTAGTTTACAAATATCTTGCATCGATATAATACTCCATCCTTTTGGCAACTGCGCATAATGCCCGTTATCACAGGTGATCTGATGCCTTTGGGATTGATGTGCTTGAGCGTTCCTGACGCAGGCTCGTCGCTCGGGTCTTGCGGGTAACGAGTTTGCCGTGAGATGGCACAGGTCAAGGATTTTGCTGCGCGCTCGATAGCAGTCCTGCATATCTGCTGCACTCTGATTGTATCGTATCAATTAGCGCAAGCAACGCCTCTAGTCTCTGCACTGTGCGTTGTGTGCTCCGCAAGAAGAGAGGAAGAGGCCTATTGGGTTACATATTGTTCTTTTGACATATTTGGTTGCGCAATCCTACCACTGATGACACGAAATGTGTTCACGATTTGCTAGACTAACAGATAGATAATGACATCATTTGATGGAAATTGTTTTCGCCGAAAGCAGACTGTAGTACTAAACAAGCTAGATTCGTGGTTTGCTGCAGTCAGATATCGACTTTTCCGACAGTGGCCCACATTTGCACTGACATACTACCAGAGATTTCAATCTCTCCGTCGTTTCTATCAAATAGTTGGCTTTTCCTCACTGTAATCGATAAATGAACTCAGGAATTTCCAGTTACATGAGTTTTCTTATATCTCTGTTATCCATGTGATTTGTGCTACTGCAATGTGCAGTTCACTATACTACCGCCAGTATTGAGTAAATCATCACTAACTACTGTCCATACACCACCTTCGGCACACTCAAACGGCATATCCTGCTCATAATGGTGCATATCAGCAGTTTTCACAGTCTTTTCGACCGCGTTTTATCTTTCCTTCTGAGATCAAACGTTCTTTTTCTACACGGATGCGCTCAACAAAAACAGATGCTGGCTCATCGTTAGGGTCTTAGTGGTACAAGCTTGCCGTGAATGGCAAGGTCTAATATCTTTTGTCTTAATTTCTTTAGTGTCCATTATCTACCAATTAATCATTTGTGCTGTTTTGTTTCTTCCAAGAACTGATTTGCAATATTCATTGAGTTGCTCTTGCATACGCTCTTGCGAATAAGAATACGTTTGTATTCTGTTATCAGTTGAGCTCATACTGCGACCTACATGCATTCTACCACCTTATTTATCAGCATCAGGACATACAGAATACCAATAGAAGGTTTTCGTTGCTTCAGCTTTTACATCACGATCAATGGCTTCGAGATAAAAACTCAACTGTCCGAGATCACGAGGATGAAACTTGTCTTTTTCAGTTCTACCTAACAAGTGCTTGGCTAACCCACGATGGAAAAACAATAGAGTCGCTGTGAAAGTTGATGCACCCACGATGAGATTATACTCTTGATCCATAAAAGGTAAAAATTTTACCCAACTCAAGAATAAATTGGTTTATGTGCTCTATCAGCCCTGAGCTTTGTTTCACTATGTTTTTGAGTGTAATCCGAAATCAACAAACAAAGTGTCCTTATACAATAGGAGCATTTGGATAAGTCTGTACTAAAGCCTTTCGACATATTCTTTTTATCGCCCAACAATGTTTGTGTAGGTCTGGTTGGTGATGCTACGCTGAAGCTCTCTTTTTTACCAAATGCTCTTCGTGAGCATACAGAATATAGAACACCGTTCTTCACTGCTTTTTACAACGACACAATATCTCTATATGATTCGTTAAAGTGGTTAGTGTGAGTAGTTTAAATTGTCCAATTCGTGGTTGGACAACTTGCATAGAACGGTGTCAATCCCTTGATAATCTTGTATCAAAGGCTTATCATAGTTTGTGCAGTTTTTGACGTACAAATTCTTTCTAGATAGGTATTGTGATGCCATAGATAAGAAGTTTTCTGAAGAATACTCTTCGTAGAACTGCACCATATTATACATACTTCTTCTACTATATCCTTTCAGTTTTGGTTGTTTGGTACGGATATATTCCGAAAGTTGATAACAACTTTTGCTACCCATTCTTCTGTTTTTAACTTATTGGAAACATAACCTTCCCACATTCTCTAGCCATAAGCAGCATTTCTTCGTTCACCGCTCTTGAAGCACTGCTCTGATGCTGCAAAATGATGTTGATTACCTCATCAAACTGCTGCTCTTGACTCAATATCATATTGCTACCCATTCCTTTACTCTTTAATTCCTGCCATCATCTCTGCAATGGCTACCGCCTTACTGATGTTACACTGGCTTGGGTGGCAGTGATGTTTGTCATCAGTTCTTCAGAGTGAACTGTTCTTTCCTCTCACCGGCGCATTAATCCACGTAATATCAAGACTTGTTTTGTCGCGAGCCATAATGTCCTCTACTGCTATATTTGCGCCATCTACCATCACGAGCAGTGCATCTTCGTTATAGGTTTCGGCACGAGGATTAGCATTGTAGCAGGCTACAAAATCATCAAGATGACGACGTTGCAACTTATTTGTTGCCAATGTATGCTTCACGTCTGTGCGATAATCATGAACCAAATATGCTTAGTTGGTTTGTCCTTCGTGAAGAACAACACGTTGGCTTTTAACGCCTTGTGCATAGAAAATGCCAGTGGGCAGCGTAAAATGAGTGTGCAAGTTGAAGTCGCTCAATAGCTTCTTGCGGATCGTTTCGCCTGCACCACCTGCTCAAACAGCACATTATCAGGAAGTACCACTGCTGCCCGACCACCTGTTTTTCCAGCATCAGCACATCATGTGCTGCAAGAAATTGAGCTGGTTATGGTCTCTACATAGAAATCTGGGGCGATTGATGTCACTGAACCAGCGGGACGAGTTTCCAAAGGAGGATTGGCAAGAATTACATCTACCAAGTTTCAGGCTCTTTTTCTAAACTATCTTCGCACGTAATGGGCTACGGTCAGTGCAATACTATCAGACTAAGTCTCATCGAAGCCAAGGTATCTGCTAACGGAGTGTTATCAACGCTTATCCAATGCCTTATTGTTCAGAAATTCGTTTGTCCTTATCTTGTGCGGTTCATGCAGTCGTCATGCACAACAGGAATCCACCTGTGCCAAGGGGTCGCACGTGTTTCGCCAATCTTGGGTCTGATACAATCCACCATTGCCTGGAAGTGAAGAGGGCGAGGCGTGAAATATTGTCCTGCACCACTCTTCTTGTCTTGCCCATTCTTTCAAAGATACCCTCGTAAATGGCACCTCTTCACATCGCCATCCACAACAAGCCGCTGCTCTTCGTCTATCATAGAAATAACTTTCTTAAGATAAACAGATGTCAATCTATTTTTGCCTTTAGTGAAAGATGGTACCGATAAGATTGTCTTGCTCGTCAGTATCTTTAGTGTCTTTTCTATATTGTTTAAATCAAGTCTAAGCCATCAAGTTCTATCGATTACGCCAACGATAGCCTTCTAGGGATGAAGATGTTTCCTCAAACAATTCCTCGTTCTCCAGCATCCATTTTTGAGAAGAAGATAGGTAAGATTGGGTGATGTGAGTCGGTAAATGCCTGCCCCTGCAAGGTCGTTGCTAAATTCCAAACTTTTTGGTAGCGCTTTGCTCTGTTGATATATTTGTTGCCATTTATTAGCTATTTTCTGCTAAATGATAAATTGCGATAATGATCAACTTCGTTTGCTATTTTTTCCCCACCAAAGGCACGGATAAGTTTCGCCGCGTGTCATCATTGTCTTTACTCAATTGTTACAATAGCCATTCGATGCAATATAGCTAAATACTTGTTGCATCACTCAATCTCTCTTCTGTAAGAGGGCGTTGATTTTGTCCACACCACAGATTAAAAACGTTGGTTGGCAGATGGATACAAACTTTTCGAGCCTTCTATCTGGTGAAAGCATAACGCACTAACTGGATAATGTTTGTAAGCTAGCTGCACTGTAGAACTATGTTACCATTGAGGATTGATGATTGCATGAAATTCCAAACGACACATATTGAATTTACTGTTTACGAAAACTTCAACTTGTTTTTCTAAATCTTTCAGCATGGCTATAGTGAGCGCTCGCCTTGATTGTTGAAAATGATACGCAATCTTCTTCATCTTTATGTCCTCTCAATGGTTTCAAAAGCGAAGTGGTGGCTTGTGCTTCTTCTTGTGAAAACCCTTTGATGATAAGTTTGTCTCTCGCCCTGCATCAAAATTTCCAAAACTCAGCAGTGGTATCCAATAAAACTCACGTGCATCTGGATTATTGGCATAGTGTACACTAATGCTTTTACGAGCTGTGTTAGGTTCATTCACATTGATATATTCCGGCACACATCCTCTTCGAGCGCATTAAAGATGTTTGATGCAATGACACCATACTGATATGTGTTAGAACAGATAAACTTCGCACGATCTTTTCCTCGCATTTACTGTGACTGATACGAGATAGGCGACTTGCTAATAATCGTAAAATTCTCATCACTCATTACCATCCGTTATTTTCTCCAATACTCTCAAGGGAAATGTGGTCGGGTGGTTGCATTATCTGAAGGAGGTAACAGTCTTTCTCATGTTCTGTAACACCGACAGCATAGCCAAATAGTAAAACAGTCCTTTACTATACGCATGTAACAGTTACGGGGTTGTTCGTCGTCAATAGTACATCGCGCCTCGTCCTTCATCTGAATGTATAAGGGTTCGAGGCTACATCACTTTATGAGGCATTACCACTTCAAGAGGTTTATGTTCTGTACCTGTTGCACCAATGTGTCAAGTTACAGCAATGCGGAAATCTTTATCGTTGCGGAACTGACGTATCAATTCGTTTGCTGTCTCCCTGCTGAATAGGTGATTTTTCTGTACAAAACGATTATCATTGTTGCCCTAAACACCTCTGCTATCTGTAATGTTAGTGGCATGATTTTCATTAAGCGCAAAAATCAGTGTCTTGAGCGAGATAATTCAGGTTCGGCTCACAGCTGTGGGTCGGTAAACATGTCTCCGTATATACCATCACGGTAAGTTTCCAATACCAGTTTTATCTGTGCCGGATTGACAATACTCGGTTTAAGTTCTTCGCGTGTATAGTTTTTGCCCTCTTTATTATTTATCGTTTCCAAAACTTTCTCCGTCATCACGTTGCTCTTTTACCTTTCTCTCCTTCGAAATTACACCCCATTTTCTGTTACTGTGTTTTGATACGATAAAATACGACAATCAACATTTACACCATCAACGATTGACTTCTCTAGCGTATAGTTTTACGATGATATTATTATTGCAGAAAAGCTTTCGTTTCAGGAACGGTGTAAGCAGTCAACCCTATCAACTACTTTTGAGAAATAATTGAGAACTTTCTGCCAATTACCATAGATGGAACGGTGACACTCATCAACAATCTTTCATATCAAAAGAAATCAGAGAGGAAGATTAGGATTCTCCGAGCGTTATTTCCTTATCTTCTACCTGTTCTTCATCGTCCTCATCATTATCGGTAATTTCGTCACCCTTTAATAAGGGGAGATAATCGTTGGATAGATGGATATTGCCACTGCTATCCGTTGGTACATGAAAGACTTCAAGCGAGTTAACCGTAAAAATAGTATTGAATGGATCGCCATTCTCAGTCAAACGGAATGTGCGAAAATTCTGTTTCAGCCTGCCTCCCCAAATTGTTCTATCAACGAAACAAACATCGTTCATAGGCGTGCGCTGACTGTCGATAGGCTGCCAAACAAAGCGTGATCAAGTCTTCCAGCACCGTTGCTAAAACCATCAAAGCACGGTTTCACCATTACGAAGATTGCTAATTCAGTACTGACTTCATGACTGACAAGTACGCCAAACCTTTGGAACTAAGCGATGGCAATCCTGCATATTCATCTTCTAGCCCCAATAATTTGGAAATTTCCTAGGAGTATGAATACGTTTACGATACTCAAACTCAGAGTTACTCTTACGTGTATCCCTATAAAACATCAAATCCTTACTGTTGCGCAGCGTGTGCAATGGGAAGAGGATATCTTTGAAACCATAGCGAGCACCAGAGGAACCTTCTGAGTGTATAGTACAACGCTCTGAGACAGACCCCGAGTTTACATTGATCTCCCACTCCTTTAGCTTCTAATATACCAACAACCTTCCATTAAGAAATAATCTGCTTCTTTATTCCCCTTCGTTAACGCCTCTCCTTTTACGCAACTTCTGGGTTGATTAGGAGCATAATGAGTCTCTATAACAACCTTCCATCCTACCTCTTCTAACATTCTGTCTATATTAACTCGCGCCGTATCTTCTGGTTTCATTGTTTTCTTTGTTAAATTCCTATAATGATGTATTATCGGAGATAATGCAAAGATAGTAGTATTTTGCATATAAACTTTACAAAAAGTCTCTTAGTTCATGACAATTCTTTAAAGGCAATAAACCTGCAAGGCACCCTATCAACCTGCTAAATTTAGACTATCTACGAAGGGGCGTTTCGTTCTTCAGTAGCTCGAAATAGATACATCCTTGTCTGCATGCAAGCTTATACTTTTCAGGAGCGTGACTTTGAGCGCGGTATGGGATAACACCTTCTCTTTCTCTAGCAATGCCTCTTTGTGCGCCAGCAGTTTTCTACCTCATTTCAGACAGGGATACGAATACTCAAAAGCGAGGTCGTAATAGCGCAAATGTGATGCCACAGTTCCAAGACTTACATGCATAGTCCACACCTTTTCCTTGAAAAGTGCGGACTTTTGATCAAAAATGTACCTTCTTTTGCCAAAAGGTACGGTCTATTTTCTGCACAGTCGAAAAGTTGTTCGCCCCTATCATTTTGAACGTGAGTTCGAGCTGAATTTAGAACAGAGTTAAGCTGCCTAGTGTCAATAGTCTACTGTGCATTGGGTGCATAAAACTGGCTGGCGGAACAGGCAATAGGCTGCAATGGCGCCCAATCAAATTGATGAAAATATGTAGACATCTATGCCTGAGGTATCCACTGCGCAAGCTGTTCTTAAGTTCATCATTCACAGTCTCTATAATGGCTCTTTCTGAGTAAAAGTCTAATGCTGAAACGCTCATTAAAGCTCCTTTCATCTTGCCTTTTGCAATTTGATAATAAGTTATATTCCCGTCAACGAAAAGCCTTTGAAAGGTTCTTGCTGATGTACTTGTCACCGAACAGCTACCATATATCAAAATCATGAAAGCACCGTACTCCAAGCACTACGGTCATCAACATCTCCCGGTGTTATCACTAAAGTTGAAGTTCTCCTTTCTCATTACAAATCAAATAGCAATTTAGCTGACGAACCAACCCATGAGCACTCCTCTTTGGGCTGTGCGCCTGGCTTTGTAGATATGTATTCTCTGGGTTCCCACCAGACGCGCAAGGGTGTACTATCAACAAAGCATGCGCGTGCATTTTCCCAACAGAACCTTCTTGATAAAAGCAAGGTTTAAGGGTGTGCTAACCTCCCGTTTCCAACTCTGCTAAGCGGTTATAGAAAACAACATTGGGAAACAGATGGCGAAGATGCTTGCATACCTTTTCAAGATGAAAATATTTAAAAGCAGCGATAACAGAAATCGTGAAAAAGAATCATTATCAACATAGTTTCTGCCTTTGACATCGTGGAACTGATGATATTTTCTCTCTCCGGTAGTTTGTGCATATTTTGTTGTCGATTGCATCAAAAACTTTGCCCGAAGTCGTCTGTCATACAAAAATATTTCAGCAGCTTTGTCCTCGAGTGATCATGCGATTTTGTTTGTGATTGTTTGTAAATCAGAGACCTAAAGTTACAACAAATTTCGCTAATCACCAAATCTCCTCGAACACTTATAATTCATCGAACTCCTGTTAATTGGATTAAAATCCTAAAAACAAAGGAAAAGGAATTAAGGTATGAAATTGATAAAGACACTCCTGATAAATAGATTTTTCAAAAGAAAGTTGTTTCTTTTAGACTGACGGTAATAGTACCTCGTCTTGTTTCTGTTATTCAGATTATTATCAACCATTGTGTGAACCTTGTTTAGATAACGATTGGGAACCGTGTCTATCAAAGAGCAATACATTGTCATTTACACAGTTATCGCGGTGAATATTTATCGGTTTCATGTTGTATGCACAGACAGTAAAAGAACAATCGAGAGAAAGCAACAAACAGCGCACGCAAAACGCAGTCTATGGTGATGAAAACGCAGAATGATCACATTAAAACAACAGACTATAACTATATATGGTTTACACTTACCCTCAAGGGTGACGGGCAATACCCCTTATGGGTGTTCATCACTGCCTATATGGGTATTAAAGCCGTAGCAATAAACAGACAACGTTAAATAATTGATATGTGTGGAGGAACAGACATCTCGACGGCGCACTTATCTGAAGTATTACAACAGGGCGGAGACGTTCTAGTTACGACCCTGCACGCGAGACGTTTGCAGAACCTCGTGGTGAATGCTAAGGCAGGTACTATCACTGGACAATGCCTCTCGGTTATGACGCAGTGAGCAACGTACTTGGCGTGGAGAACAGTGCTCCCTCCCACACGAGGTGGCAAGGCAGGCGGACAGATGAGCTGCAGTTATGACTTATGACCCACTATATCGTTTGGCAGCGCAACGGGTGCCACTTATAGAGACGGACAATAAAGCTGCTTCTTATACGTTATCTGTGGGCTGCGACAATGTCACCCGCATCACGGGCAAAAGCAACATCTCTCGCAGACAGGTGTTGCGGTTCGAGGCACGCTCCAGACGCAGGCTGCGAACTCGCTATATGCTTACGGCGAGGATGTGGGCGAAGTTCCAGCTTGACAAGTATTCGTGATGTGAACTACCGAACGGAAGAACTCCTACAGGCACCAATATCAACAACGGACTGCGTACCTGTGATGCTAACGATCTTGTCGCATCAACACCTCGTGTAAAGAAAGACGGCAAGGAAGATAGAAAAGGCAACCGAGCGGAAATATAGAGTGGGACGAGGAAAAGCCGCTTGTTGGCAGCCGATGGAACGGTTTTGTAAGCAACTGCTGGTACGATGCCGATGGTGAGCGCACGGTGAAGACCGGTGCTAACGGCGAGAACGAAGCCATTTATGTGAACTCTGAGATTACTCTGGTGGCAATGCCGGTACTGGCCGCTATCTACGCTCTCTGTCAGCCCATACCTCGTGGCAGGGCAGGGTGGCAAGTACATAAGCACATCTATCCAGGCCGGCGTATCGTCAGCAAGCGGCGACTTGGCATCTTATGGCGCAGACAGGAATACCTTATGCGACGGTAAGCTGATGGTGTAACCGTGAGACTATAAGGCAAAAATATAGTCGGCAACTGACAATCCATTAAAGGAACAATTACAAGACGTTTTGACCAACCTTATAATGGCAGGGACAACGACGACTACGTGAACGGTCAGGGGCTTCTGCTGTAACGATGGCACGCCGGAGGCGCTTTCGAGCGAGGGCACGTACAGGGCTGCAAAGTGGTAGCTGGAAAGCAACGACGACTACGAAAGATGCAGTTCTACTATCCACCCAGACACTTGGGGAAGCGGTAGCTACATCCTGCCAACCTTGATGGCAAGTATCCAGCACATCGAATATGTACCATTTGGAGGTGTTCATGAAGAACGGCTAACAACGCTTTGGAACACGCCTTATCTCTTCAACGCCAAAGAGTTTGACGAGACAGGTATGCGTATTCTATGGGGCCAGATATTATGAGCCAAGGTTGAGTCTGTGGATGAGTGCGGATCCCGACTTGCTGAGAATATATATTGACATGGTGCATACACTTATTGTGCATAATAATCAATAAATCTATTTGATCCTGATGGTCAAGGAGATGTATACAGATGCTGGTAAATGGCGTGATGGAAACGGGATAATATGGCATATGCAGCAACTGGTGCACATAAAGACAAACGAAGAATAGCTCTCTAGTGAATGTGTTCGAACACCCTGTTAAATTGTCTATTGGTCAGAAAGAGCTTATGCTGGCACAACTACATATGCAGAAAGGTTCTCGATGGGAGTATGTTGTAGAGAAGAAATGTTTGCAATAGCTTCTGTTTATGTGCACAAGAATAAAAGTAGCGTATGGTAAAGACTCTCCGAGTGCAAAAGCATTTCAGAAAGAACAAGTTAAAGCAAACAAACAAATGCAATGCAAACAGCCATGCTGCTGTTATAAATGCATTTACACCAGGTTCTCGTTATAGCAATGGAGCAGATCAATGGGATAGTGCAGAACAGACAATGATTCTAAGGGGTTTCCAGGATAAACCATCCAAAATGGATTTTTGTATAAAATAGAACATCATAAATTGGGTATACATGATAAGGGTATGCATCAGTGGAAAAATGCTAAATATTGGTAATGGATTATTTAATGTTCCAGCACTGCAGGATGACAATGGTATGAGTATGAGAAGAATAAGGGAAAATTAGACATTCTTCCACTGCACAATGTGGATTAACTATTTTTGGAGGACTCTAAAAATGATTTTATTTTCAAATTTATGGCTTCGAGCGTTTTGCTTTTACTTTGTTCTTGTCTGCTAGATAATAAAGCTCAAAAATGTCTGGAAACTTTATTACTAATACAAAAGAAAGTCCAGATTAGGAGTTATACATCTAAAGGACAGTTGAGACATCTTGTGCAAAGCGATGAGCAACGTGGGAATAAAGGCCGATTCTGTAATTTATAAAAAGAATATTTATGTTTATTCTTTGCAAAAACAAAGTGTACAAGAACTCTGATCTTCGTGTCATAGATTTCTATTCTAAATTTAAACTGCATAAGGAGACTTTTTGTCTCTTATGTTAGCTCATTCTATTAGAGGAGTATATTTCTGATGTAAAACATTTATGAATCCATTCTTCCGAATGGTGATGAAGTTCAAATCATATATCGATTCTATAAATAAAATAGCACCATCTGTAACATTTCGATAATCTGAATTGTCGTTTTAATGTTTTATTTGGTCCTGTAATATTACAATCTTGTTGTCCTACAATACAATAAAAGACATAAAGCTATATATTAAATTCGAGGCTCTCAAAAATAAGTTATATATTTTGGAAGGGAATATTCTCAAGTCTCTTTGTTGATTATAAACATAATTCAATTAAGATAGTAGCTAGAATCATTATCATCCTATGATGATAGAAAAAGATGAATATATTTATGAATGGAAAAAGAGTACGATGGTACTTGCTTAATTAAATATAACTCGTTAATCATTAATTATTTATACTTCTTAATGTCTGGTTAATTTGTAAAAATGATTACCTTTGGATGTTCAAAAACAACAAGAAGCAAGATGAAACTACTCTCAATATCGTCAGATCATAGTTGTGTTTGCATCTTCAGGAGCTACTCTCACGATTTTGCAAGTCAATCGCTGGGTTAAACTTGGCACAACCTGCCCGATAATATCGTGCGGAATACACGATAAGCGTTTGCGAGTATCGCCACGCAGGAGGCGGACAACAAGACGGCATCTTATAGCCTTGCAATGGGCTACGACAATATGCACCGCATAACGAGTAAGAGCAACATCTCTCGCAGACGGGTGTGCGGTTCGACGGCACGCTCAACGCAGGCTATGAACTCGCCTATACTTATCAAAAGGCGGATGGTAGAAGTTCCAACTCGACAATGTTCGTGATATCAACTACCGCACGGAAGAAAACTCCCTACGGAGGCACGAATATCAACAACGGACTGAGATACAGCACGATGCCAACGGGAAACCTTGTCTGCATCAACACCTCTCGTGTAAAGAAAGACGGCAAAAGAGGAAGATGAAAAGGCAACCGAGCAGAAGTACCGTTGGGACGAGGAAAACCGCTTGTTGGCAGCCGATGAGAACGGCTTTGTCAAAGCAGCTGTTGGTATGATGCCGATGGTGAGCGCACGGTGAAGACCAGTGGCGAAATGAAGCCATTGTATGTGAACTCCGAGTTCTCAGGTGGCAACACCGGTACAGCAGGGTTCAGTCTCTATGTCGCGCCCATACCTCGTTTGCAGGGACAAGGAGGTAAAGTACGCACACATCTATGTAGGGTAGTCAGAGGGTGTCCAGCAAACTGACTTGGCTTCTGTATGGCGCAGACCCAAGACCCGAATACCATACGCAGGCAATGAGGCTGATGGCGACTATCAATTACAAGGACAAGATATAGCAACAACTGCAATCCATTTAGAGAAACAATTACAAGGACGTTTAGCGCCTTATAATGGTGAGGACAGTGACGACTACGTAAACGGTCAAGAGCTTCTGCTGCAATGATGGTACGCCGGAGCCGCTGAGCGCAATGGCACAGGCACTGAGAGGCTGCAAATGGTGACTAAGCCCAACGACGACGCTACGAAAAGATGCAGTTCTACCCACGTGACCATGGGTAGCAGTAGCTGCGTTACCAACCTTGACGGCGGGTATCGCAGCACATCGAATACGTTCCGTTCGGAGGGTGTTCATAGAGGGAGCGCAACAATGCGTGGAACGCTATCTCTCTTCAATGCCAAGGAATTTGATGAGGAGACGGGATTATATCTATGGGGCAGATACTACGAACCAAGGTTGAGTCTGCGATGAGTACAGATCCGTTGCAGGAAAAATTTGTAGATGCTAGTCCGTATGTATTGTTTGCAAAAACCCTATCGTAATCTTGGGATTATAATGGAGCTGATACTGTTTTTGTAAATCCAGGGGACGAAGCCAAAAATTTCAAGCAAAAAATAATGTTACATTTGTGTCCACAATTTAAAAGCCAAGAATATTCAAACAAAAATCTAAGCGGAAAATCTCATTGGATGGATTAGACAGAATATGCCTGGAGTTATAAATTACAATGAGGCAATATTGATTTGTCTTCGTCAAAATATCAAAAATATGATTACCTTATAGCAAGTTTCTTATTTCAACAAAACAAAAATAGAGTTACGAAGCATACTGTGGACTTTATATATAATCCTGGTTCAATACCAAACTTAGATCCAGATATTGTAAAAGCTATTATTATAGCAAGAAACTCACCTAGGAACAGCGACCTGGAGTAGCTTGAAATAATGCCAAAGTGATATTATGCAAGCAAATATTTGGCGTTCTGCGAGTTCAAACGATTGGAACGATTCGAAATCACAATTTGGTCTTCGGAAATGGGAGGGCAACACCGCAATTATCCGTTCATGCACGGGTATAAATTTTATATCAAAAGGGCTACGTTCAGATGGGAAAAATGTCTATTTTTTAAAGGATGGCAGAGTGCTATAGAGAATATAATGGTGGCAGGAGTAAAAGTATCTACAAAAGGTGAATACATACATAAGTCATATGAAATAAATGTGTACAATCAGAACCATAGCTTTTATGGTTCTGATTATAAGAAAAGATATATGTACAGATACTATTTTTGTTTTATAACGGCATCAACAGCTATTATAATGCAAAAGGCTTATCTCACAATATATAGTCAAGACTTTGTAAGAGACTACAATCTCTTGACCTTTGAAAAATATGATAGGACCGTTGTGCAGACTGAAAATAAAATTGTTAATCATATACAAAACAAAGAGGTTGTTATATTATAAAGACAGAAATAATATCTGTAAGTCAGAAAGTTCTCTGTAAGAGTATGCTTAATTCGAGATAATGACACTATATCCTTTTCCCAAAAGGAGAAATGCATTTGGGCTCAAAGAGAGTCCTCATTCATATCTGGAAATATTGTGTATAAAAATAAGAATAAGACAAAGGGTATTACTGAAATTTCTCCAAAAGGGTGTGAGATTAGAATAATATTTTACATATAAAGGATACAATGGAAGAAAGATTTGAATAGGCACTGTTCTTGGAATCCTCAATTTAATAAAACTTTAAGGAGGAATACACTCACAGCGTTTATATATATATAAATCAAGATGAGTGGAGACGAATATGTTTTCATAAATATAACGATAAACCGGTTTCCTACAATTTAGACGTGCAGTGTATGTAGATATAATCATACATTTTCACGAGGCGAAGACAATATCTGTTAAACATCAGTGGCTAACGAGTAAATAAAAGAGCATAGAGACAGAGTTAATTGTTATCCATACAGAGGCATTCGTCATTGCCTATGCGCGGGCATTAAAAGGTACGAAAGCAATGAGCAGGAAGAATAATGTTAAAGCCAGTACCATAGCGAGCGTAAGAGTATGGAAACATGAGTAGAGACGCAAGTACACGGTAATGTTCATGTGTGAAATCTCACGCATACTAGGACTAATTCCCCAGTGTTTCAGCATGGAGATTTCGTCCTTGGATTCAAAATATCAATATGTGTAGACAGAGCATACAAAGAAAATGATATGATGAAGTTACATTTCAGAGCATTTCTGTATTTTCTAAAGAGAAAGGTGAGTGATATTGGTGTGACTGCGGATGGTTCAATAAATACAATTAGTACTTCTAAACACTATTTGTCTAGTCAGAATAAAGTCTGATAGGGATGAAGTATGCAGATTTCTTACAGAGGTTCTCTATAGAAACTCAGATAGTGAGAGATAATATGTATGTGTTAGTGTCACGGAAAGGACAGCAACATTCTTTTCATATGCGATGGAAAGAGATGGTTTGCAGGTTTGGGTTTGGAAATAGCGGTCCGGACGGTTCTCATTTACAGTAGCAGAATTTACAGCATTTGATAATCAAGGTTTGTTGCCATATAGGGTAGCAGGCTAGCTCTACTCTCAAGGTGTTCATCATTGCCTCCCTATGGGTGATAAATAAAGCAATAACAATAAACAGGAAAGAACTTTGACGTTAGATAGTTGCAGTAACACTAATTAATTAGATATTATGAGTTGATTTAGGAAGTAAAATCAAAAAGCAGCATATATCGGTGAACATAAGAGACAGACGAAATACGAATACGGATGCAACAATGGCACGTCGCGCAGAGAGCTGCAAGCGGTAACACTAAACTAACGACGACTACGAGAAGATGCGGTTCTACTACCATCCCGACCACTTGGGCGGCAGTGAGTTACATCACCAACTTGGATGGTGAAGTATCGCAGCGCGTCAGTATGTACCGTTCGGCGAGTTTTCGTCGAAGCGCAACAACACATGTGAATGCGCCGCCTCTCTGTGCCAAAGTAAGGTTTGGCGAGGAGACGGGTATGTGTATTACTGCGTGCAGCCAATGCGAGTCAAGGGTTGTCTGTGGGATGAGTGCAAGATCAATGGATATATACGCATATTCAAGCACTTTGCCCATCGTCATGATAATCAGGTATTCAAGGTGGTGAGAATGGATTAGCTGATTGTTTTAGTACGAGTCTGGAATATTTGTACGTTCGGAGATCGGAAATCATGAGTCGTTATGTCTATATTCAAACTAGAAAGAGCGTCGTATTATCTGGCTACTAACTGGTAATTACAAAGTGGAGGACTTAGAAAATGATGAGAACGAGTGTACCCGTGGTATGCAAAGAAGACAGAACGTCTAACGTCTACATACAATAGGGAGTAGATGCGTCGACTCCCAGGTGAACAGACCTCTAGCACTGTATCTACTCTCAATGATAAGTGTCTTGTGTTGGTAAAGGATTTTCAATAAAGAATTATCTACAAATATATAATATGAGTATTCGCATCTCGGTTCCACACACTACAGATGCGTGGGAAGTCTCGTGAGGAAGAAAGTCAAGTTATAATGTGGAACAAATGCCAAGCACAGAGTTCAAGGAACGACAGGCTTCATTTAAGGAGGAGGAACGGCTGGAGTATCTTTCAAAGGAATGACAAAAATTGTACAAAGAAAATAATCGCATATTATTTCAATAAGTACATATAGAGCGTCGAGGCTTTTAAAAAGCAGATGGGGTGTGATAGTGTTCCAACTGCTGTTATTTAAATGGTGGAAATGAAATACAATTTTAAACATAAAGTGCAGTCCACTGGCAGGAGGCTAGTGTGGACTGTAAAATCTCTTACTATTTTATAGCGTTCTATTGTTGTAGGGACCAATATCATATTGAACCTCACTTAGTGGTGGAGAGTGTTGTGGAGACTCTTGTGCTTTTGGAAAACATAGGAACATAGAGATGCCAATCATTTTGATTTATTATTATTTTAACAAAGATGGGCAATGGTTTGTTACGTGCATATTGATAGAAATAAAATACATATTATCTACGCGATCAATTATGGAATGATGGTCGATATGAATAGTCTATTAATTTTGGGAAGTGATAAATACAAACAAAAGGCATCAATGATTCAGTAATTGTTATAATGATTATGATAATCTATAAATTCTTACAAAATAGACAAAAAAAAGCAAAACCTTTGAATGTTGCAAGAATACTTTTGAATAACGATATTTAGTATTTGGTAATACCTGATTGGAGTTGTCATTTATATTACATAATTATAAATCTTCTCAAAAGAAAATGTTCAGCAGTTTTAAATAACGTGAGTTCGACGAAATTCCGGCTCCCAGCAAAGCTGTGTATCAATAGTCTATTTGCAGATTGATGCACGGCTATTTTAAAAATGAGCAATAAACAACATGTGGCACCTAATAAGTTGACGATGAAATTGTCAGCATCTATGCCTGGGTGTCACTTGTGCAATGTTCTTGAGTTCATCGTTACGTTTCCTGTGGCTCTTTTCTGGTAAAGTCTGTCTGAAACACTCATTAAAGCTCCTTCATTCTTTCAATTTGGTAATAAGTTGTATTCCGTCAACGAAAAAGCCTTTGAAAAGTTCTTGCTGATGTGCCCTTGTGCGAACTGACCTGCGGCTATGCCCATGGCACTGTGAATATATATTCTCTGGTTTTGCAGACACGCAATGGTGTACTGTCGTAACAAAGAGCTTATGCCTGTGCATTTGCCCAGAGAGGACCTAGCTTGATAAGCATGAGGTTAAGGTACTTTGAAACTACCTCGCTTTTCCAATTCTTCTAAACGGTTGCTGAGAAACAGCGGTGCTGGAAACAGATGGCTTGAATGCTTACAGCATACTTTCAGACATGAAATGTTTAAAAGCGGCGATAGCGGAATCATCGAAAAGAATCATTATCTAACGCATGGTTTCTGCCTTTTTGACATCGTGGAATCTCGATGATACTGTCTTCTTTTCCGTGCAGCTTTCAGCATATTTTGCCACGTTGCATCAAAAACACTTGCAGAAGTCCTCACGCGTACAAATATTTCTATAACTTTGTTTCTCGGTGATCACTCATGCGATGTTTGTGTGTGATTATTTGGGAATGTGATGCGTAAAGTTGCAACCGATTTTGCTAATCGCGATCTGAGACGCGCATAATTCATCGAGACTCACGCTGCTAGAGGTTTTTCGCTTTACGTAGGGCTGAAATCGGATGGTGATGAACCATCCATCTTTATCAGACAGCGACGGCGTTTCTCCTTGAAGGATATTTGGGGACAATATGGTCTGAGCTAGTGATATTGGGCTATGCCAGAGTTTGACGCCTGCCAATCCGAAAATATCAGATTTCTGCAAGGATTGCTGAAGATGATAAGTTTGAAGTCTGGGGTGTAGTCATTCATTTAACGAAAGCATTTGAGAAAATATGGACAACATCGAAGGGAGTAAACATCCTAATGAGGATGACAGATCCCTTTGCGTAAAGGATTGTAGCAAATACCCGGCAGTAATTTCTGTGAGATGACGTAAGTGGATTAAGAGTAAACAGCTGAGCAGAGTCAAAAGGCTACACTCATTTGGCTGTCACCAGTCATGGTGGCCATATTATATTCCCCAGAATTGGAGGGCCTGGAGGATTCAATGTGAAGGTATTTCAGGCCGCTGTGTGTGTTCTGCGAGTACAGGAGAGTTGGTCTGATTATCTCGAGCAAGTGTGAAGCATCTCTATACAGGAAAGGGAGTCAGATACCATGACAAATATATAAATATGAGAGTGACACTCTGCGAAAACCTGCATCCTCTCCAATTCTCACCTACGCACGCTTTTAGAAGGGCTGATACTCTTTGACCAAAAAGGTATGCTGGTGGAGGTTGCACTTTCGGTAAAATAATAATCTTATTGGTGTGTTTTCATAGCCAACTCTGATACAATCTGACTCAATAATCCCTACAGACTGTTCGGTATAAGTTGCTTGGGCAATGGATTCACTGTATGCTGCACATGTGTTTTTGAGATCAACGTATCTTTGCCCATCGGCGCCAAACCATACTAGATGCATAAGCGAACCAAAGGGTACCGCTCTGCTTTGTGGCGTATCTTGCTTATAGCGCTGACGCTCTGCCTGTCTTTTCGTCAATCAGGTCCTCTTGTTCCCTGTATGCCTCAGTGCGTCTTTGCGGAGTCCCTTTTGGTTTGGGGTTTCTTTGTTATTCGTCGAGGTCACTCTCCTTTGTCGCAGCTGAGACAAAGAACCCTTGCACGTAAGCGATAAACTCTTTGGGTATTATTCTAAGTGTTTCTATCCTAGCACTTTCATTGGTAGCGGTCATTTCACTCGACGAAGCTGCATTTCCGTTTTCATCCGTTGCCGTGTGCTTGTAACATGTGATCGACTTTCCATCTTCTTTGCCAACGAGCCTGCTATGTCACGTGACGGCGGCAACTCTTTGAGCTTATCAGCTTTCTCAGAAGTCTCCTGATCGCTCATCTCTTTCGATCGGTCGACGGGCCTCAAATGCGTCGCAGCGCGGCACGCGTTACGTGCGGCAGTAATGCTGGCACCGCTTCTAATGATTGCTTTAGCTATCGGTGCCGATTTAGACTCCGCAGGCGTAACGCCTGACCTGCCTTAACTAAGACGTGCAGAAAGCGACATGCGGTAGCCGTCCTAGCCAGGAACAGTATCTTTCCATCGCAGACCTGCCGACGGCTAAAGCCGGTCCGTTAACCGGTCTTCAGCCTGCTGCGCATCCGCTTGGACGCCCAGTGCGAGGTGCGAGAAGCAATTCAATCGAGATAAAACAAGACCATCGTGGCCGGGCGACCTGTAAATTATAACCTGGCGGTGTAAGCTACTTCGATTATAACTTTGAATGAGTTGCCTCAATCAATAACTGTGTTTTGATTTGGGAGAAGAGAGGTCTGCTTAACATTTCTGGCCGAAAGTATCATCATGCGACTTGGGAGGGTATCTTTCTGTTTCCATCTGTACGCATGCAAAGATAGAAATATTTGATATACAGACCGGTAAAGAAGAGAGTTTTGCAGAGGTCTCAAGCACGACTGCAGCGGAAATGGCGAGAAGAATTGCTGAAGTATACTTCGTGAAATACAGCGTATGGACACGGGCTCATCCGAACAGGTTCGAGTTTCATTCTTATACTTTGATGGGCCTGACGAGGCGTCTCCATTTCGATTACCATTTGGAAAGCTTCTGAACTGGTGTCTGCGGGAGGCTCATGAAGCGGATCCTCATTATGCAGGTAAAAGTTGTGGTAAACATCGATGAAGGTTTGGGATTGCCACTCGAAGCTTCAAGGCGAGAGAGACGTGGTGCAAGAAGAAACGGCGTATCTGACAAACTATTTGGCGCAGGCTTGGAGGGCGCGATTGAAGGAAGATGAAAACGTTTCATTGCGCAGTATTCGATAAGCTATTCTTGATCGCTCTGTCAGCTCTTTCAGAGAAGCTCCTGCTTCTGAACTTTTCAAATCTTTGTGTGTGCTGCGTATAAACATAAATGTAAGCAAGCTCTGGTTTTACCCTTTTGCATATACCTAACTTTGCCTGCTGTGATTAGTAATGCCTTTGTCCGTAAGCGTACGTGCTGTATAAGCATTTTAATGCAGCAATTTACATAATAACGATCAAATGGTATGAAAAAGATATGGAGAGGAGTTTACTGGTACAGAGTGGCTCGATGAGAGTCAACTTGCGTCAGTTTATTCGAGATCTACACGACTTATGAGGGTAAGGGACGCTTTCATTCCTCGAAACTCCAACTGAAGCAACGGACAAAACTTTGGGGTATGCTTCAAAGAACTGACAAAAAGCAGGAACGTGCGAAAGGTGGCGTATTGGATATGGGAAAGCGGAAATCGTTTCCAGTATGACGCAGCCTACATGGTCTGCCTATATCGGAGAAGTAGACCATGAGCAGGAGAAGATTGTCGGTTTTGCAAACGGACCAGCACTGAAGCGCGCCTTTATGCATGGCGGCTATAAAGATGGCGGAACAGGCTTGCACGACTTGCGGCTATGACCGCTTTCTGCACCGCTCACGTCCATCTCATCGCATTGCAAGACGCGCAATGACGGCGTATTTGATGCGTGTGCAGCGGATGAGATGATGAAGCTCGTCAGACATAACCATATCCTTACAGGTCTTCCTGATACGTATGGGGCGTCGGACGGCATGTATCGTCGAGACGTCGTCGCGTGGCGCGGTGTGCGCTGATTTCGATTAACGAGAAAGCAGAAGGACCTGCGCACTGCGGTGCGGCGACGGCACGATGACGGAAGAAGTAATCCGCTTTGCGCGAAGAAGATCTCTTGCAGATCAAGGCGCTTGAAAGAGATGATGAGATGGCGGCCATCTATAGTTTAGCGACCGTTTCTGAGCCGGCAACCATGCGCACGAGCTGTGCGCGGCTTTTACTTCGGCTACTTGGCTGCGATTAAAACGCAAAACGGCGCGGCGATGTCGCAGGTCGCATTTCTACTTTCCTCGACATCTTCCATATTCAGCGTGCAACTGAAAAGAAGAACTGCCCACGGAGAAAGAAGCGCAAGAACCCGCATTGACCGCTTTGGTGAAGTGCGTCTGCGAAGCTTGCCCGCATCCCATCTTACAACCAGCTCTTCTCGGGCGACCCTGTAAGGGCTACGGCTCGAAGCGGCCGGCTTAGGTATGGACGGCCGCTCTATAGTAACGAAGAGCCGACCTCCGCTTCTCCACACGCTGGAGAATGGGCCGTCGCCCGAGCCCAACCTCACCGTCTTGTACAGCTCACGCTTGCCCAAGACCTTCGGGCGACTATGCGGCAAAGATTTCTATCGCGACAAGCTTCCATACACAATATGAGAATGACGACCGTGATGCACCGTCCATGTTGGGGCGATGATTATTCGAGTCTGCTGCTGCGTATCGGCTGCACGCAGACCGCGGTAAGGAATTGCACCTTCGGCGCTCGTGCCAACCTCGCAAAGTGTGTGTGTGAACTGCATGCGATCGCGGCGGTGTGGATGCCAAGACGCGCGGACAATGCGGTCGGCTTATCGTCCGGATCGAGGGCGACGGTGACCGGCACGAGTTTATGCCGCGCTTCAAAATATGATGGAATGGTTAACGGGCGTTTATGTAAACACGCTGAACCTCATGCCATTATATGATGATAAGGTGCTATGAGGCTGCCGGACTTGCGCTGATCCGACTCGATGTGCGTCGCGCTCGCGCAACGGAAGTCATTGAGGCTTCGAGTCACGTAGTTGACTCTATTTCGCTTGGTTGCTATGCCGAGCGTCGTATACGTGACGAGACCGGCTTCCCGGTAGAGTATAAAGACAGAAGGCGACTTCCCGCGCCATGCATGACCGGTGGCCGCGCCGATGAAATCGCTGTATGTGCTGGTGAGACTTTCATGGAGTATGATTCGCGAGCAACTGTACTCATCGGCTAAATCTGGGCCGCCAACGCTAGTCGTGCCTGTCGCTTTAACGTGGTGTACGGCAAGAATACGGGTAATACGCCCTGACGGTCGTCCTTCCGGCGCGCCGCTCGCCTCCGGGCGCAAACCCTCTTACGTGCAGAGCAGAATGGTTTGCTGGCTTCGTTGAACTCTATAGCTAAGCTTCCTTACGAGTATGCACTGATGGTATTCCAACACGCAAAACAATCAGCCCGGATGCCACTCGGTCGCACCGATGAGGAACGCATCAATACGCCTCGTAGGCGTGATGGATGGCACTTCAATCGTGGCGCGCACCATTTGAACGTGAATGTCTTTGGCGTAGATAAGCTGATCGACTGATGGAACACCCCGAGAAGGAAGAATATGCTAACTTCACGATCCGTGTGAGCGGCTCTGCGGTGAAGTTCATCGACCTTACACGCGAACAGCAGTTGGATGTTATTGCACGTCGCTCACATGGTTCTATGTAACGTGGATATTCATCAAACAGACAATTCCAAATTACAAACTACTGACAGTATGCTTCAGGTCCATCCATCGAATCTTTTCGGTTCGGTGGATGGGCACATCGCTTTCGTGATCTTCTGAAAGGATGCGCGATGCGGTTCGTCAGTATTGTCATAATCCGGATACGTGGAGCAGAGCGGGCGGACAACCCGCTCTGTGGATGAGGTCTTAGCTCAGGCGCAACGCTTTCAAAGTTACTGGGGAGAGCGAGGCGGCATCACGGTGGTGGTGAGCTTTGCTAGATGCCGGCGCTCCCGAACTGTTTCGCAAAGCCAGGGACTTAGGCATCAATACTTGTCTGGATACTTCCGCCTGCAACCTTTCAGTAGGGAGGCGGCCGCTTTCTCAGCTTTTTGAAGAGTTAATGTAGTATACCGACTTGCTTCTGCTGGACATCAAACATATTGATAGCAAAGCCCATAAACAACTGACGGGTTGGGGCAATCGAGAATATCCCCTCGATTGCGCCCGCTATCTCTCTGAGATCGAAGCGTGAGTATGGATAAAGACACGTCCTTGTACCATCATACGATAAAGAAGCTATCTGCTGCGTTTACGCGAGTTTATTGCTTCACTAAACAACGTTGAGAAGATAGAAGCACTACCTTATCATACGCTTGGAATCTACAAATGGGAAAAACCTTAACATAGCTTACCTGTTGAAGGGAATACCTGAACCTACTCCCCGAACAAGTGCAACTGCACAGCAAATATTAGAGGGGAAGGCATAATATTAACGGATGTATGTGTTCGGTAAAAGTTTTGATATCGCAAATATTGTGTTAAGATTGCCGAAAAACTGATAGTCTGTGAAAGGCTGGACTTACTTTCAAAAATGCACCATTGTCTATTGACTGGACAACGTGCATAAATCAATCGCATCGATTTGCAAAAGTTTACAGCAAATAGCAGCTAAAGAGGTAACTGAATTAGATCCTGAAACAACGAAGTTTGTATAACGT